>Ga0326760_1000158_pt1 | contig 39082 bp, 41 predicted proteins | sample GCREP_S_FD_207668 | JGI IMG/M metagenome (GOLD analysis project Ga0326760, IMG submission 207668) | Hot spring sediment microbial communities from Geyser Creek Basin, Yellowstone National Park, WY, United States - GCR.EP_S | ecosystem: Environmental > Aquatic > Thermal springs > Near-boiling... | reverse complement strand
TTTACTATAGTAGTCAGTCACCTCAGGCAGCATTGAAACTACTAGTTTAAATGTATTTGTAGCTAATCGCGTTAATTCAGCGTTTAGCGAGAACTCATTGACGAGTAGTTTAAGGAGCTCTTTAGTCGCACGGATCTTTGCCTCAGCGCTGGCATTAGTATTCTCTATTTCTCTAAGTCTCACTGTTAAGATACACTTTAAGCACTCAAATCGAGGTCTCATGGTTACAGCACGCTAATAAGGTATTTAAGTATTCTGAGTAGTACTAATAAATACTACTTTAAGCTGATTTAGCTCAATTGCTGTGTCTGAAGTTTTTAAGGCACTTACGAGAATATTACGCAATTAAGGATAAAAATTCTTCTAAGAGCTAAATTAAAGTAATGGCGCCCAATTGAGGATGCGTCTTTGAGCTATACTACTCGAGAACTACGAGATAGCTATGGGAGAAAAGTCGATAGCTTTAGGCTCATCGTCACGAATAGGTGTAATTATCACTGTATTTTTTGCCACAGAGAAGGCTTAGAAGACGTTTTACCATACACGAGTGAGAAGCTTAAGCCCGGTGACTACGGATTCTTAGCTAAAGTCGCAAGGAATTTTGGCGTTAAGTACTACAAGTTAACTGGTGGGGAGCCTCTACTTCGTGATGATGTTCACGAGATCGTTCGCGAGATCAAACCGTACGCGGAGGAGGTATCAATCGTAACAAATGGGTCACTGCTGCGAGATAAAGCTAGGCTCCTCGCAGATAGTGGTGTTGATAGAGTCAACATAAGCCTTCACTCGCTAAGAGATGACGTGTACAGGTATATAACTGGGGGAGTAGGTCGAGTTTCAGATATCCTAGATGGACTAAAGACCTCTCTTGACTATGGAATCAGGGTTAAACTAAACGTTCTAGTTATGAGGTCTAATGTTGACGAGGTTTCAGATATAATAAAGCTAGCTGAGAGCTACGGGGTTGACGTAAACATAATAGAGTTAATTCCCCTGGGGACACCGCCAGATACATATAAGCGAGAGCACGCTGCACTAGACCCCGTACTAGAGTTCTTGGAGGAAATAGCTACTAGTAAAATAACTAGAGAGTTTCAAAATAGACCAGTATATGTGCTTCCAAGTGGAATTAGAGTTGAAGTTGTAGCCGGATATGGTAATTCACTAATGTGTAGTGCGTGTACAAGGCTAAGACTCACGCCCGAGGGATGCATAAAGACATGTCTCTACGTCTCTAAGCCGTGTGTAGACATATATGAGGCTATAACTTCTAGGAGCGAAGTAGGAGTAATTGAGGGCTTAAAGAGAGCTATTAGCTTGAGAAAACCGTACTTTAAGTCTAGGTTGAGCACTTATGGCTAAAATGGTAGATGTTACAGGGAAGGATGAGGTTTATAGAGAGGCGACAGCAACGGGGTTTATTAAGTTAAAACCCGAGACTGTGAAGAGAATAAAAGAGGGAAGCGTAGAAAAGGGAGACGTGTTAACAGTGAGCACTATAGCAGCTATTAACGCTGTGAAAAGCGTTCCCCACTTGCTACCTCTAACACACAATATACCAATAACGAGCGTTGACGTCGAGTTCACCTTGGTTGAAGATGGTGTTAGAGTACACGTAAAAGTCAAGACAACGGCGAAGACGGGTGTGGAAATGGAGGCTCTTATGGGTGTTCTAGTCGCGCTACTAAACATATGGGATATGGTCAAGAAGTATGAGAAAGATGAGAGAGGGCAATATCCTCACACAGTGATAAGTGATGTGAGAGTTGTTGAGAAGATTAAGGGGGTTTAAGATGAGAGTAATAGTTAGACCACACTCTATTTTTAGAGATCGACTTGGAGGAGATGTAATTTTAGAGTTTAGTGAAAAAGAGGTGGTGGTTAAGAACATCTTAGATAAGCTTGAATCTATGTACAAAATTAGTGTAATAGGGGTAAAACCTGTTATTATAGTTAACGATGAGATTGTAACTGAGAATTACGTAGTCAGAGGAGACAGCGTTGAGCTGCATTTAGTCCCCCCATTCTCAGGTGGATAGCTTGAATATTGACGTGAGATTACTGAGTAAGGATGAAAATATAGACTTGAATTCACTGCTTAGAGCAGTATCTAGAGTTAATGAGCGTTGCGGCGCAATTGTACTGTTTATAGGGATTGTTAAAGGCCTTGTTGAGGGTAATAGTAGAGTCCGCGTACTTGAGTACACTTCGATAAGTAACGCGTGTATTAAGATAATGGAGAAAATTGCACGTGAAGAATCGGAGAAGTATAAGCTCTCACAGGTTACAATATGGCATAGACTAGGTGCATTAGAACCCGGTGAAGTCACAGTAATTATAGCTGTTGTCGCAGAGGACAGGAAAAGTGCCTTTAGAGCAGCGGAGGAGATCTTAGAGAGAGTTAAGAGAGAAGCCCCGATTTTCAAGCTTGAAAAGCGAGACGATGGAGAGTTCTGGATAATTGGAGATGAGATGAGAGTTAAGAGGGAGGTAAAGTAAATAACAGTGTTATATATATTATTTCTATAGAGCACTAGCGATTTAGAGGACTCAGTAATGATCACTACAAAGGCACTTAGACTAGTCATAACAGGCCTAGTCCAGGGAGTCGGGTTTAGGCCGTTTGTGAGTAGGCTCGCAAGGGAATTAAGACTAAGAGGATATGTGAGAAATATTGGTGGCGGCGAAGTAGAACTGTGGATTGAGGGGCCAGAGCCTTATATAGAGGAGTTTATTGCCGGCTTAATTAATGAGAAGCCGCCTCCCGCGATTATAGAGCAGGTATTCTTTGAGGAGGAGGGGGCTCAACACTATAATGACTTCTATATTGAGCCTAGTGGTGAGAATAAGTATGTGAGATCTATTATTCCACCAGACTTAGCGATTTGTAAGCACTGTCTAGAGGAGATATTAGACCCTAACAATAGGCGGTACATGTACCCGTTTAACTCCTGCGCGTGGTGTGGTCCTAGGTTCTCAATGATTTATAAAATACCATATGATCGAGAGAACACCGCGATGAAGAAGTATTCGCTGTGTAGTCACTGCGAGAGCGAGTACAAGAACCCAGCGAATACTCGTAGATATCACGCACAGGGTATTAGCTGTCCACGAGATGGACCAAAACTAGCGCTTCTAGACAGGGACTTTAAGCGTGTGGAGTGTAAAGACCCAATATTAGTGGCCGCTAAGCTTATAGATGAAGGCTACATTGTGGGGGTTAAGGGTCTAGGGGGGTATCACATAGCAGCGCTCGCTACTAGCGACGACGTAGTACTAGAGCTTAGAAGGAGAAAAAAGCGTCCTACTAAGCCATTTGCAATAATGGGTCTTAACACAGATGTGTTAAAGAGACTTGTCCGCGTTGATCCAGAGGACGAGCTCCTATTAAACTCTCCGCAGGCGCCAATACTACTCTTACCGAAACAACCAGATACTCCTGTATCTCAGTACGTTTCCCCTGGGCTAGTTCACGAAGGGGTTTTTATAGCTTACACGCCACTTCACTATATTCTCCTGCTTCACACTAGAGACAAGTTCCTGATCATGACTAGTGGAAACGTTTCTGGAGAACCAATGTGTAGAGACGAGGAGTGTGCTAAGACGAGGTTATCAAAGATAGTAGACTACTTCCTTATACACGACAGAGAGATAGTTAACAGAGTAGATGACAGCGTCATCAGGAAGACAGGTGGAAACTACGTAGTGTTAAGGAGAAGTAGGGGTTACGCACCGGCTTGGATAACACTCCCCTTTAATCTAAGTGGAGAATACATAGCTTTTGGTGGCGACCTAGATAATGTTGGTGGAGTTGGCTTTGAGAATAGAGTTGTTTTAACTCAGTATATTGGAGACCTAGATAGCCTAAATGCTCAGAGAGACCTAGTCAAGTACCTAGAGTTTCTCGTGAAGAGCTACCATGTGGGTTCTGGTGTAAAACCAATTGTCGTGGTAGATAAACACCCGAGACTATACTCCCGTGTTCTTGGATTACGCTATGCTGCTGAGAGTGGACTAGAATACGTTGAGGTACAACACCATTATGCTCACGTGCTCTCCACGGTAGTTGATGCAGAGGTTGAGGGCAAAGTAGCCGGGTTAGCTATAGATGGTGTAGGCTGGGGTGATGACGGAACTATCTGGGGAGGTGAGGTCTTAGTAATCAGTACTGAGAGGTACAGTTATAGGAGAACAGGATCAATAGACAGGTTGCCACTAACAAGTGATAGAGACGCTTATATACCTATTAGAGTACTCTCAGCGTATCTCACAAAGCGGGGCTTTGAGTGGAGAGAGATCGAGAAAACACTGTTATCTTTAAATGCACCTTCTAGGATTATTCATGAAGCGCTCTCTTCTCACACCCTAGTAACACGTGGAAAATTCACGTGGGCATCTAGTACGGGCAGACTCCTCGACATGATAATGAGTATCATTGACCCAGCCGTGGAGAGGACTTATGAAGGAGAACCAGCAATTAGACTTGAAGCGCTTGGCGCTAGAGCGGAGAAGGCGGTTTACATTGATGATTACAGAGTTGTAAGTGATAACAGTATCTATAAACTTGATTACAGTGGACTCGTTGACTGGGTTTTGCAGAATAAGGACACTATGAGCCCCTATGTACTAGCGAGGAGTTTCCTCTATAGTCTAGGAGTAGCGTTTGGGGAATTGATTACGCTATCTACTAAGGGTCTAGGAGTAGAGAGCATTGTACTAGCTGGTGGGGCAGCCGTCAACGAGCTAATATATATGGGTGTACATGAGAGGCTGAGAGAAGAGGGTCTTATCCCAAAGTTGCCTAGAAGAGTGCCTCTTGGCGATGGTGGCTTAGCGTTAGGTCAAGTGATAGCAGCAGATCTCCTAGCGAGGGAAAGCAGATTTAAAAACTACACGGATTGTTTAGAGTAAGCCTGGTGGATATTTGTGCTTTCGCGATTAAAGCGTGGAATAGGAACAGGCGAAGTCCGCAGAGACTACAAGGTGATCAGGTATAGTCCTTGGCTTCTCCACTTTAACACTGGTGCCTGTAACGGGTGTGATATAGAGGTCTTAGCTGCCATTACACCCCTCTACGACCCGGAGCGGTTTGGAGTTAAGCTCTCTCCGAGTATTAGGCACAGCGATATCTTGGTCATAACAGGGGCTGTAACTAAGAAGGCTGGTGAGAGGCTTAGGAGACTATATAATCAGATGCCGTGTCCCAAGTTCACTGTTGCTGTTGGAGCTTGTGCCTGTAATGGAGGCGTCTTCTCAAAGTCTTATAATGTTCTCGGTGGAGCAGACAGAGTAATACCAGTAGACATCTATGTCCCAGGTTGCCCTCCTAGACCAGAGGCTATTCTAGATGGAATAGTTAAGCTATTAAAATTAATGAGCGAGGGCAGCGTTGGTGATAAGTGTGAGCAGTAAACTAGACTTCTTCTCAAAGTACGCGGTTAAAACAGAGATCATTAAGCCTAAGAGAATAGCCTTTACCGTCAAATCTGAGGATGTGAGACATATTTTCGAGGAGCTAATTAAGCAGCACGGTCATGGAGCCTTCTACGTATCTACAATCGCCGGGACTGATCTGCCGGGAGAGAATAAAATTAGACTGGACTATTACGTGGTCTTGCTGCCGGAAGAAGAGACTATTGTAATAAGGACTTACCTAGATAGGAGCAACCCGCTAGTAGACTCACTAGTAGACATTATTCCAGGAGTGCTCTCAGGCGAGTGTGAAACACATGATTTACTAGGTGTTTTCTTTAAGGGAAACCCCTTCCTTAAGCGTGGCTTTTTCGTGGCTTTAGATGTAGCCGAGAAGGGTATTTACCCGCTTAGAAAAGACAGTGGTGTGTAATATGGGCGTTACAAAAGTAATTGAAGTTCCAATCATAACAGCTGAGATACCTATTGGTCCACAGCACCCAGCTTTACATGAGCCACTACTGCTTAAAGTGTACGCAGACGGCGAAGAGATCATTAGGGCAGAAGTCAATACTGGGTATAATCACAGAGGTGTTGAGAAACTCTGCGAGAAGAACACTTTCTACCGAGATTTATTTATAGTTGGCCGCGTTTGTGGTATATGTAATACTGTTCACGCTAACTGCTACGTGAGAGCACTAGAGTACCTGCTCGACGCGAGGCCTAATAACAGGGCTAGATATCTCCGTGTATTAGCAATGGAGCTTGAGAGAATACACAGTCACATGTTAATAAACGCCGTTATGGCCGAGATCGTTGGATTTGACACGCTGTTCATGCAAATTATGCTAGATAGAGAGAGAGTGATGAAGGCTAAGGAGATATTAACTGGTAACAGAGTCCTAGCAGACTACATGATAGTTGGAGGTGTCAGAAGAGACATTGACGAGGTAAAGCGCGCCAGAATTAGAGACTTACTACTGAAGTTAAAGCCTCGAGTCGAGTACTATAAGAAGGTGTTTATGGAGGACGAGACAATTGTTAAAAGACTAGTAGACATAGGAGTACTAAAACCAGTTGACGTTACAAGCCACAGCCTAGTAGGACCTGTAGCCAGGGGCTCTGGCGTTAAAATAGACAGCAGAGCTAGTGATAGATACGACGCCTACGATGAGATACCGTTTAATGTCGTTACTAGGACTGAAGGTGACTCCTGGGCTAGAATGATGGTTAGGTGGGATGAGACTCTAGAAGCTATAAATATGTGTCTCTACATCCTCGAGAAGCTCCCCTTTGACGGCAATCCCGTGCCAGATGAAAAGAGACTCCCACGCGTGATACCGCATGGAGAGTCTTACGCTAGAGTCGAGGCTCAGCGAGGTGAATTAACCTACTACGTTATGAGTGACGGGAGAAGCCCAAGTCCATATAGAGTCAAGATCAGAACACCCAGTTTCAATAACGTTATAAACTCGGCGTTCATGTATGTGGGGTTGAGCATAGCAGATGTACCCGTAGCTCTAACTTCGCTCGACCCCTGTATTTCCTGTATGGAGAGAGTTACGGTAATAGACTTAGAGAAAAACACTAGGTATAAATTGACGCTAAGAGAGCTGGCTGGTGGTAAAGTGTGAGAAGACCCAAAATACTCGGCCTCGTTCTCAGAAATTTCGCGAAGAGGCCCGCTACTATTCAGTATCCACGTGTAAAGACACCTATCGAAGAAGACTCGCGCGGTGTACAGTACGCTGACTTAACAAAGTGCACGGGCTGTACTCTGTGTGCTTTAGAGTGCCCTGCTGACGCCATTACCATGACGCCTATTCCACAGGGCTACGAGGTTACCGCTAAGAATCCTAGGAGAATATACCCGTTAATAGACTACTCTAAGTGCGTGTTCTGCTACAGGTGTGTTAAAGTCTGCCCTGTAAACGCTTATATTGTCACTAGTAAATACGATATCGCTGGCCCCACTCGAATAAGCTCGGAGGAGTACTCGTTAAGCACACTGAAAAAGGTGAGCTAGTAGTGGTAATGGATTTAATACTCGCCCTGATACTACTCTACGTAGTGGCGATCTTACTGCTCTCTATAGTTGCTTTAAGAGGCCAGACAATAGGCGATCAGGTTTTAGCTATCGATGTAATAACTTACATGTCTCTCGTTCTACTTTCCCTTATAACCATTTACTTGAAACAACCACTACTCATAGTTCTACTAATACCTCTCGCTCTGTGGGTTTACGCGTTAGACATATACATAGCTAAGTACCTCGAGAGGGGTGATCTAGGTGCTTGAAGCCCAACTGGTACTAGTACTAGTAGGCTCAGCACTACTCTGCCTAGGAGCGTTCGCGGCAATAGTCTCCGCGATTGGTTTCCACAGGTTTAAGAACTTCTACTTGAGATTACACGCGGCAACTGTGGGTACAATATGGGGCTCAGTGTACCCGCTAATAGGAGCGGCCCTAATAGCTATTACAATAAGTGAGCTTGGAGCATATAGGTGGTTTGTGCCAGGCGCAATAATAGTGGCAGCTATTATTGTTTTAATGCTAGCACCCGCTGGCTCACATGCTCTTGCACGCGGGGTTCACAGGGCTCGAGTTGCCCGTGTAAAGCCCTGCTTAGCAGACAAGTTAGACCCTGAATTATGTGGGTGATAAACCCATGCTACCTGGTGAGACTGGAGTATACCTAGTTATGGCGATTATAAGCTTACTTTCAGTCGTCGCTGTGTACATGGCTGTTAAGACACGTGACTTAGTTAAAGCGGTAATTTACAGTGCTCTTCAAAGTGGACTTTACTCAATACTGTATTTTTTACTACTCGCCCCTGACATAGGCCTAGTGTACATTCCAGTAGCTGTTGGGCTCATACCTGGAGTACTACTAGTTCTAATTAGTAAGACTGAGAGGTGGGAGAAAGAATGAGGCTTGTAGAGGTTATTGTACTCATAAGTACTGTGCTCGCGGTAGCTCTACTAATCACAGTTGGGTTTGAGCACCTTGTACCATCGGAGAGAGTGAGACCTGTTGCCGAGTTCTACTTAAATGCGACGTACAACCAGTATGAACTGAGAAATTACACTGCGATGTCGCCTGAGGCTGTTACAGCCATAGTCTGGGATTTCAGAGGATTAGACACATTATTTGAGACTTCTGTATTCTATCTGGCACTAATTGCGGGGCTAGCACTAACACGTGGCCTTTTACTAGAGCGAGCTGAGAAGTCCGGGCACGGGCTCTCAATAATAGTGAGAACCGTCACGAGGATCACAGCACCCATGATAGTGGCTGTTGGGGCATCTATAGGCCTCCACGGCCACTTAACTCCAGGTGGCGGCTTTCAGGGAGGTTCTGTCATCGCGGTTTTGCCGATGGTGGTAATAGTTGTGTTCTCGGCGAGTTTCCTAGTTATAAAGGGTGTTACAACGACAAAGTTATTAGTTGTGAGGAGTCTAGGCTTAACAGGCATTGGTTTAACCGCTATAGCTGTGTTCCTAGTGGGTATTACTCTACACATGCCAGCATACGTTTTTCAAAACATGGCAAAGCCCGATGCTCAGATATCAATGCCATATAGTGTCGCCGGAGCTCTCATAAGTGGAACACTCTGGTTCTTCAATATCTTCGAGATGTTCGCTGTAGCAGCCGGGTTCTCTATCGCGTTTATAGCGCTAATGCTCGCGAGGACTCTTGAGTCGAGTAGAGGTGAGTAGACGTGGAGGCTGTAAACACGTATCTACTATCAGTTACTCTGGCATCTCTACTAGTGAACTTTGCTATCTCACTCTATGCTATGTTTTTTAAACCACACTATGTCAAGAAAGTAATCGCACTAACTATTCTGGGTGATACTGTAAACACGTTTGCAATATATATTGGCTATAGAAGGTGGGTTGAGCAAAGACCACCGCGCGTACCAGTATTAACGGATCTAAGGCCAGAGGCTATAGAGGAGTTTAAGAACCTCGCTGTAGACCCGCTTCCACAGGCCCTAGTATTAACAGCTATTGTTATAGGTCTAGCGGTTATTCTCTTCTTAGTATTCCTAGGCTGGATACTCTACTCTCACTATAGAACTCTCGACATGAGGGAGATTAAGAGGCTTAAGGGGTGAGTACACGTGAGGCGTGTCTCTAGAGGCTTCATAGTATTTATTCTAGCTTTCACCGTGTACGTAGTTTACACTGGGAGTATCAGCGGCTACGATATTGTAACAGGAGTTATAGTGTCAGCCGTTATAGGTGCACTCTTCTCAAACATAGTCGTCGAGAAGCCTATCAAAGTAGTAGATCCGAGAAGATGGCTCCACTTACTCGTCTATGCACTTCTGTACTTCACCTACTACGAGGCAAAAGCCCACATAGATGTCATCCGGAGAATCCTTCACCCTAAATTACCAGTTAACCCAGCCATAGTTGAGGCCCCGTATAGAATAGAGTCTGACTTCGCTATCACAGCGGTAGCTAACAGTATTACTAATACTCCTGGAACAGTAGTGGTAGACATTGATCCTTCAAAGAAGAATTTTTATATTCACTGGATTAGTGCTAAAACCTTGGATCCGCTAGAAGCGAGAAGAGAGATATTTGAGACTTTTGAGAAACACGCGAAGAGAATATTCGAGTAGAGAGGTGGGAGGGGTGAACCTAGAGACGCTATCTTTAAACCTGCTTGGCTTACTCACACCCTTCCTGGTTATACTAGCGTTCATTACACCTCTTCTCTCTAAGCTACTTAAGAGTAGTAGGAGAGCACCCTTTATAATAGCACTGATCGGGGGCGTCTACGCGGCTATGGCTTCAACAGTAGTGTTCTGCTACGAGATTACGAGTAGAAGTCCACTTATATACACTTATGGCGGCTGGCCGCCACACTTCGGAATAGTCTACGAGATCGACTTATTCAACGGTCTCCTGGGATTCCTCGTAGCGTGGATAATGCTCGCTATAATTCTATACTCTAGCTGGTACAGTAAGCGCCTTGACGATGCATCGTGGTACTTCACGCTACTACTAGGCCTCACAGCTGGTGTCTTGGGGTGTCTATACACAGGCGACGCCTTTAACTTCTTCGTCATGCTAGAGGTTCTCAGCATATCCACGTATGGGCTAGTCGCGTATTTAAGAAATAGAGCTGAGGCTGTAGAGGCTACTGCTAAGTACGCACTAATAGGAGCAGTTGCCACAACAATGTACTTCTTAGCGCTAGTTATTATTTACTCAGGTTACGGCACAGTTAATATGGCGTACCTCGCAGGGCTATCCTCAGCGGAATTCGTGGTCAAAGAACCTAGTTTAAGATATCTCTCACTGTTAGCTGTTTCATTAGCTCTCTGGACATTTACGTTTAAGTCAGCAATATTTCCCAGTCATTTCTGGTTAGTAGACGCTAACCCAGAGGCACCTCACCCAGTGTCAGTGGCTCTCTCAGGTCTAGTGGAGAGCGTTGGCATATATGCAGCTGGGAGATTCCTCTACACAATATTTAGGCCAAATGGTGTGCTAGCTGTATATCACAGCGTAATTTTAATTGTTCTAGTTACCCTGGGAGCGATCAGCGGAGTTGTCTGTGCATTGATGATGCTGAATCAACGAGATATTAAGAGGCTGCTGGCTTATAGTAGTATTAGTCACACGGGAATAGTCTACATGGGGCTCTTCGCGGGCTTCTTAGTCAACAATAGCGCGGTAGAGGCGGCAATAACAGGGGCAATCGTGCACGCAGTGTCTCACGTTATAGCGAAAACAGCTCTCTTCATGTCTAGTGGCTTATTTATCGAGACTTCTGGTTCAAGAGACCTCGACGATATGAGAGGAGTAGGCAGAGCACACCCACTAGCACTCGTAGCGACAGTCATTAGTACACTAAGCCTCATAGGGCTAGTGCCTTTCATCGGGTTTTACTCTAAATTACTCATAATACTGGGTTACATCTCAGCGGGCTTTGTAATTGTACCAATACTAGTAATCGCTATAACAGCCCTCTCAGTGCCAGGCTACATGAAAATACTGTCCTCAGTGGCGTTCGGCATTCCAGCTAAGGAGTACAAGAGGCCTAGTGGGGAGACTTGGGTTGAAGTACTAATATTGCTAATAGCGCTGTCACTCCTAGTTCTCGGCGTAATATTCTGGTATATTATGCCTATCTTTCAAGACACTACTTCAAGCCTTATTAGCGGTGCAGGAGACTATATTAATTCCGCACTAGAGAGAATACCGGAGGAGTTAAGGAGTCTAATGAGAGGGGTGAGTTAGAGACATGATTACTGGCTCCGTTAATTTGCAGATTAGCCCCTATGAAGCTGTTACTATCTCGACAGGGGTGGTAGCGCTCCTACTAGTAGTGACACTAGTGCTCTATTACGCGCTGAAGTCGCGCACTATTAGAGTCTCAGATGTCTACTTGTCTGGTGAGCCAGAGAGCGTTGTCTCAAGGTTGTCTCCTAGTGTGGCTGCCTTATACTGGGGGTTTATGAGGAGATTTGCGAAGTCAATTTATAACATGCTAATTAGCAGAGTTCACACTGGTAGTCTACATGACTGGTATAAGTTTATTTCATCGTGGTTTGGAGTGCTCATCTTGATCTCGGTGGTTGTATTCACAGTGCTAAAACTCGCAGGCGGGTAGTTATGATCAGTGAGATCATTCTAGCAGTAGTATCCGCTATTGTCTTTCCAGGATTATTATTTACTGTTTCACTAGCACTCTTTACACAGTACATAGTGCGAAAAGCATCAGCGAGATTTCAGAGTAGAATGGGCCCTAGCTATGTTGGGCCATTTGGTGTCCTCCAGCCGTTTTACGACTTCTGGAAGCTCTTACGCGTTAAGGAGACTGTGAAAACTAGGTTTAGCATGGTGAGAGCAGCCGAGCTCCTACTAATAGTGGGAATAGTGTTTCCTATTAGTGCACTAGTATTCCTGCCTTTAAGCCCGTTTAGAATAAGTTGCGAGTTTGATATACTCATATTCTTCTACATGGCTAGTGTTATGCCACTAGTAGCTATGGTAATGGCGTCACTAGCTATGCCCGGTCCTTATACAAGTATAGGTGTTTCAAGACTACTAAGTATAATTACAATAGCTGAACCAGCCTTCTTCGCCAGTATAATTATCCCAGTATACTTATCCACAAGGAGCAGCGGGCTACTAATGAGTATAAGTGGCTATGTAAACGTATACCAGGCGTGGGAGCGCCCATTAACGGCTTTAATAATGACTCTCTGCTTCATAGCGTTTATTATTAGTCTTCAAGCTAAGGCTATGTATCAGCCGTTTAACATACCCGAAGCTGAGCAGGAAATAATTGCTGGCTTTGAAACAGAGTTCTCTGGTCCACTACTAGCACTAGTGAGGCTGTTACACGACGTAGACTTAGCAGTGTCTATTCTCCTAGGAGTCTACGTTTTTCTAGCTGGGCCACTGCCATTTAGACACCTCTCCGTGGGTGGAGTGTTAATGCTCGTAGCAAAGTACACTACACTCACACTCGTAGTCACACTTGTAAGGAGTATAATGGGCCGCTATAGAGTAGAGCAAGCACTACTACAGCTATTTAAATACAGCTTAACTCCAGTAATAGCGGCAGCCATACTCACACTCCTAGTTTAAAGGGGAGACTACAATATACTTCTACAGCAGTAGTAGTAAGGCGCGTATGTCTTGGATATAAGCTACATTATTCCACTAATAGCGACTTACGCGCTCATAGACTCAATCGACCCCTGTTTCTTCGCGATATACGCTAGTGTACTCGTGTCACTCGGTTTAAATAGTCCAGGTAAAATACTGAAAGCGGGACTTGTCTTTATAATAGCTGTTGGGTTAGGTTACTTTACTCTAGGTTTCTTACTGAGAAATGTTTTGTCCTGGGTTAACCTAGAGAGATCTAGCGCGGCACCTCTCATTATTCTGTATGGACTTGTTGCAATTCTCTACGGGGCTGTTAAGTTACTAAGAAAAAGCTCTAATATAACGGAATTAGTGTGTAAAGAAGACACGGGTACACTGTGCAGAGTAGTTAAGAGAATCGGGTTAAGTGAGATACGTGATCTCCCCAGTGTTTTAAAGTACACGTACCTAGTAGTACTCGGATTAGTAATGTCCCTTACAATACTACCCTGTAGTGCCGGGCTCTACATTGCCTATATTTTAATAACAGCGAATACTCCCATGTACTTGTGGATTCCACTGACGATCCTGTATATATTAGTATTCGTCTCACCACTAGTACTAGTAACTATGGGGCTAGTTGGATTATTTAAAGCGTTTAAAGCGGCCAAGTACATGGTTGGCTGGAGTATTTCAGAAAGGTACTCTGAGCTATTGAGAATTATAGGTGGAGTAATAGCGACTACTACAGGTATATACTTGTACTACTACTCGTAAAATTACAGTGCTGTTATCCATTGACGAGTACTTCAAACTCAATGTAGCCTGCTCTATTAGAAGGATTTATCAATTCAACACCCAATAGTACTATGAGTGAAGTAGACCCTACTTCTAGGGGGTTAATTATTAGACTGTATGTTTTAACCCAGTACTCTGTGCTAGTGGTAGTCGTGTAGTTTGCTTCTAGGAGTGTTCTCTTAAGCCAGAGCTTGTAGTCGTTTGTTGCCCAGTAGCCCGTTATGAGTGTAACCGGGTTGTAGGGAGATGTGTCAGCGTCGTAGTAGTATACTACGGGTATAAAGTCTAATTGCAGAGGTAATATAGCACCCCCGGATCCAATATAGTACCCTCTCAGCTTAATTGTTACGTTGATTTGAACTGGAGAATTACCAGTGAACTTTAAGAGCACATAGGCTTGGAAGTAGTTGTAGCTCCAGGGGCTACCTGTTAGTCCTCTACCAATAATTAGTAGACTGCCATTCTGAGCAAAGAAATACGGGTCAGTAAGAGAGTAGTAGGGGGTAGTAGAGTTCCTGCTGTACAGTCCATAAGTGATCCAGTAGTGAGTACTCGACAAGTTGCAGTTGCATGGTAGGTCATAGTATGTAGCAGTTGTCGTGGGGTTTTTCACTCTATTACAGTCGACTGGCGCAGTCAAGAATAGGAACTCTCTGAAGCCGGGTTGACTGTAGAGTGTACTATCAACTTTTCCAGCGTGTAGCTTGTAACCATAAGTGAGTAGTACTACCATAGCCGAGTTACTAGTGGAGTTGTGATTTCCCGATAAGAACGCAATTAGCTCAGGGTCTACGTAGTCTTTACTCCTTACGTAGTCTGGTACGGCGTTAAGACTGGGATCTTCGCGTGGAGAGTAGTAGTACACGATGTTGTCGCCGGAGACTAGCAGGATATAGTGGGGTTCATTTATAGCTGGGAGCTCAATAGTGTATGAGCTGTTAGTAAATACTCCTAAAGGCTTGTAGTATAATATCCCACCATTAATACTCTTCAATATAATCTCCCTAATGTTGATAGGTATGCGCGGATATACTGTAAGCAGAAGCGAGTTATTACCACTATAGCTGAGAGTCATAATTGGCGGGTACAGCATGTAGTGAAATCTACTACTAGCATCTTCTATGTTCTCTTTAAGATACAGTGTAGAGTACTTGTTCCACACGTATAAGCCAGCCACAGTTCCAACAACTATAATTAGAGCTAAATACGCTCCAATAATAGACTCCACACCTTTCAATTCAACCACCCATAGAGAAACACGAGTATTTGAAGAGGAGAGTTAAGTAAAACTAATTCCTCTAATTACTCTGAGAGGAATGTTAGGATCACTGGGCACCGTCGAGTAGAACTTGTTGAAATATGCTTGTTAGTAATTAAAGTAAGTTATTCTTGTTTTAAGTATACCAGCTAGTCCATTAAATGTCTTGTAAAACCACTCTGCTTCAGGCACAGACTTGTTTATGACTACTACTTTAACGCCGTACTGTGGGGCTTTCTCGAGCCACTCGAGGAGGTCATCTCTGTTCTCTCCGAGGAGTAGTATTTTTAAAAGCCCGTTTTGAAGAGCCAACTTCACTTCTTCTTCGCCGTATAATGCGAGCCCGTCGTCCTTAGCGATGTGGAGTTTGAACTCTTCAAGGTATTTCAGTGACTCAGCGTACTCTTGACCCTGGAGAATGTCCTCAGCTTTCATTACAAGTTCTCTAAGCCCCGCCTCACCCTGATATGAGACGTCAAATAGCTCTGGCGCCACTATTTGTTTTAATCGATAGTCGAGGTAGTCTCCCTCTATGAAGTCGTATTTAGCGTAAGCGGGCCCTCCGACGATAATGGCCTTTAGCTTCCCCTGTTCTAGTAGAGGTATAAATACTTTGTTGGCGTGTTCACCAACTCTCTTATAGAACTCCTCAGCTAGTTGCTCAATTATTCTGTCAAATCTCCGCTGGCTTTGACCACCCTTGTGGTGTTTGCCAGGTACATAACCCTCTATCTCTTCTACTACCTCGAGCCTATTCCCCTTGAGTAGCCCAATAGTAGCGTAGTCCCTCTCAACTAGTAATAGCCCGATTACGCCGGACTCCGAGATCATTTCCTCTAGGAACTCGGTGTGAAATCGCTTATCTGTCCTGTAGAAGAAAATTGGAACCTTCTCGGGGGGTATAAGCATAATAACAATGCTGTCACCAGTGTCCGGGTTTAACCCGGCAAAGAGCACTAAGCCGTTATCTGGTAACTTCGGTATTTTACTCAACCTATCATAAGCTACATTTAAAGCCCACTCAACAGCGTTTCTAGTCTTCTTTAACTTAATGTTCTCGGCTACAGAGATCTCTTGTCTCAACAACGCTAAGACATCTCCAATCGGCCTACCCGGCGGTATATAAAGGCTTAGTAGTATTGTGGCGTGTGCGCTCCACTTAGAGAGCTCTTTTATAATTTCACGTAGTTTTTGTTTATCAACTCTCAGCTTTTCTAACTGCTCTTCACTATAGCTAAAAACTCATAACCTCTCAGCCTTCACTACACGACTACGTAAACAACCAGATTTAAGAGAAAACACAAAAATCCCTTTTTAATTCTTCGACTCTACTAGCTTAGCTGATGTTGAAGTTAACGCGCGCTCTCTTTTACTTCCAATAAGGCAGTTACAGGGTTGGCGATAAGTTTGAATATCTATGAGTTATTGTGAGTATTTGGTGTTATAGGGTAATGTTCAAGTACCTTTGCTCTTATTGTAGTTACGTGGATGATCCGCGTTGTGGTGACGCAGAGAGGCTCAGATGGGAGCCCTGTGGCGTTGGGCTCAACGGGCACCCATGGCGTGTGAGTGAAACAAGTGAACTCACATCGAGATGTAGCCCCTCAAACAGAAATACAAGAATTCACAAATAACATCAAGCACCGTTAGAGGGAAATTGCTTCCTCCACGTTTTTAATAAGGTCTTGAAGTCCGCTGGGGGTAGCCTCATAGTAGTGTACTTCACGGCACCCATAGCTCTCGAGGATGCTCTTTAACTCAGCGCTACGACCACCCCATCCATATGCACTAATAACAATAGTCTTCTTGCAGCCTGTCTTGTGAACAAGTAGTTTCACTAAGTACTCTACCATGGGGAACGGCATGTTTTCATACAGTGAAACCCCAATAACCAGCGTGTCAGCTTCCACGCCTTCACCCACTACTTCACTTATCAGAGACCTCTTACTCCACGTAAAGGCGTGAGTGGATACATCGTAGCCACGACTCTTAAGCCTACTTGTAAGCTCCAACATAAATCTCTCTATAAACCCGTACATTGAGTCGTACACTACTAGTACTTTAGAACCAGCGCTCTTAGCCCACTTCTCGTATAGCTTTGCCATGATTAATGCATCGCTCTTTCCGAGTACAAGTCCATGTGCTGGCGCAATGTACTCTGATCTCTCTATAAGTTCAACTAGTCTACTGAGAGATTTTAATACAAACGCCCTGTAGTGTCCTACTACGTTTGCGAAGTACTTACGTGCTAATTTAAAGTAGCGATCTCTCTCCTCGCTGCTGAGAGAGCCTAGTAGCTTCTCTCTGAATAACCCATAGGATCCAAAGACATCGCATGTGAAAAGTGCTTTATCACCGTGTAAGTAGCTGATGATAGTCTCAGGCCAGTGAAGCCATGGCGTGTAGTAGAAACTAAAGTGTAAACCACTTACTTCTACTTCTTCTCCGTCTTTAACGGGCTTAAACTTCACGCTGATACCGTACTGAGATTTTATTAGCCTCTCTCCCATCGGATGCCCCATTACAGTAACGTCAGGGTTGGCTTTAACGAGATCTGGTAGTGCTCCGCTGTGATCAGGCTCTAAGTGGTGAGTTATAATATGAGTCAACTTATTTAAAACACCAGTCTCCTCGAGAACCTCCACTAGCTTATCACCATACCCGGCTTTCCACGTGTCAACTAGAACTACGCCACTACTCCCCTTAACTACGTACGCGTTGTAAACAATTCCTTCAGGTATTTCCCATAATGCCTCAAAGTACTTTGTATCAGAGTCTAGTAGTCTCAAGACCTCAATGTTCTCTGTTAGCTTATAGCGAATAATGTTCTCACTCAAATACACCACCTCTGCTACTAGGTTTAAGTCTAGGTCAGTTAATAAAAACTCGCTCTCCTCGCGAAATAGATCACTTTAACCATAGTGCAGCACACGGGCTTAAACACTGCTAGAGGAAAACCTTAGTTCATGGCGAGTTCAACAGATCCTCTTAGCGTTTCTCAGCGTTTCTTTGTATAGTGGATCCTCGAGATCACTTCTTTTCAGCACTACTATGTCGAGAGGTATGCTCTCCCTCTTCAGTAATCTTATTTTTCGCAGTGGCATCTATAGGGTCGGCGTCACCACTAACTATGACTACTACGTCGAAGTCACTTGAAGGAATATTCTCTCCATGAGCTCGCGGCCCAACTAGGTAGGCCTCTTCAATTAGGCTACTGGTACACAGCTTCTGAGTAAACTCAGCGTAGAGTTTCTCGTAAAGCTCTACTTTCTTAGCTAATGCTAAGTAGAGTTCACGGGTCTGCAACTCTCTTCACCCACTCAATTACTCTTAAAGCGTTCTCTACGCAGTTTTTCAACGCTCAGCTGTGTAGTTGTAAGTTCTTTTACCGGGATATCTGGCGAGCGCGTAGTGTGGTGTTAATAGCTCGCAGGACAGTGAGATATCGTTGGGGACTTCTATTCCAATAGCTCTCATAGCGTCTAGTAGTTTAGCTAAGTCGTGAGTGTATGGGTGAACACCCGCTATAGACACTAAGAGGGTTTTTAAGTAGAACTCAACTGCCTGGTGTGCACTAAAACAAGATAGCCAGTAAATACCCTCCTCTAAGTTCCTAATAGCACTTTTCAAAAATACCTCTCTTCGCTCAGTCCACTCGGCTGGAAGTTTAATGCTCTTCATAAGATCCCTTCCACTCCAAGTTAAAGTACTCCTCACGATCATTGTTTAAACACCAGGTGTAGTAAAGTTGACTATTTTACATTCACGTCTAGAGACTAGCAATTGAAAAGACCTGTTATTTCGTGGTAGCGTTTCCTGGTGAAAATAGATCTTAACTCTCTAGCGTTAAATTTTATAGCCCTTATACGTGTATCCACGTGGAGTAGTGACCATTTGGAGACACTCAAAGAGAAGGGGTAGTGTGCTTGAATAGAAATAGTGAAGCACTATTAACAATAGTAGAGGAGACAGCTAGAGGGGCCTTTTACCTGTTTAGTGGCAATGTCCTCGCAACTGTATTGTCTGCTGCATGTGGTATTGCTGTTGCGAGGCTCTTAGGTCCAGATTTATATGGAGCCTATTCCCTGGCTTTTACAATAGCTGGTTTTCTAATGGTCTTCACGGGTCTCGGCGTTAACTCGGCTTTAACTAGATACATTTCTCATCAATACGGTTCTGGAGGACACGGAGTACTAGCTGTTATGATTAAAACTGGCACACTATTCGTTACTTTAGAGTCTCTACTAGTTTACCTACTAGGCTACTTGTTTATAAAAGACCTCTCAGCATGGCTTGTTAATAGACCAGAGCTCGCGGACTCAGCGCTCATTCTCCTACCAATAGTTGTTTCTCAGGCAATTATAGCAGTATCTACTGGTGTTTTACTGGGATTTAGAGACGCTAAGAGAATGGCTTTTATTAGTATTGCTCAGCAAGCTCTTAGACTACTACTAGCCCCGTTACTAGTAATCCTCGGAATGGGGCTCACAGGAGCGCTACTAGGAAACACATTGGCGTACATTTTCTCAACAGTGCTTGCAGCATTATACCTCTACAAGTACTACTTAGTAGTGAGTGGAGCCACTGGCCCCCGCACTAGAAAAGTCCTTTTCGAGATGATCATGTATGGAGCACCACTGTACGCCTCTGGCGTGGTATTCACCCTGGTCGATGTCTACAGAAACGCGTTACTCTCTAGGATTGCGAGTGATTATGTTGTCGGGAGCTTTAACGCCGCGTATAGATTCGTGACATTAATTACTATAATTACAACTCCTATTTCAACCGCGCTGTTTCCAGCGTTTTCTAGGCTTAGTGGAAGTAGCAATGTCGAGGATCTTCGGAGAATGTTTACTATTTCAGCCAAGTACACCTCGCTTGTTGTAGCCCCCGTAACGGTGTTTGCAGCTACTATGTCTAGAGAGTTTGTCGCGGTGCTATTCGGGAGAGGGTACTTAGAGTTAACTCCCCGTTTCTTCGCCTTAGCGGCGTTGAATTACCTATATGTTCTCTTAGGGCACATGGTTCTGGGCAGTTTCTTCAGCGGTGTAGGGAAGACTAGAGTTAACTTAGACATGATGTTAATTTACAGCGCTGTCTTCGCGCTACTAGCACCAGCGTTGTCGAGTAGTCACGGCGCTGACGGCCTACTCTACGCTATTATAGTGGCTAACGGAGTCTCGGTAATTTACGCTCTCTACATCGCGTACAGGGAGTACAGAGTGAAATTAGAGTACTACTCTACACTAGGCATACTGACCGCTTCACTCATATCTTCAATACCGGCATTTACACTGTCAACGTCGCTAAATGTCACCGGTGCATTACTAAACTTATTGAAACTAGTTGTTAGCGGACTACTATTTCTACTCGTATACTCAACTCTACTCCCATTACTCAGAGTAGTGAGTAAAGGCGATGTTGAATTCGTAGTAGACATCTTCTCGAGTATTAAGCCACTAAAACCACTAGTAAAACTCGTAGCAAAATACGAGGAGAAATTACTCTCTACGCGTCTAGTGCCCTATAAACCGCGTTAACTCTACTCACTGTACTAGCGCCAGATACGTAGACCTCTATTCTAATAGCGTTTCTAGAGTTTTACAACTACATATTTTAATGCCTGGTAATAACCCGGTTTCGCGCATACACCCGTATTATGAGTTAAACAGTGCACGCAGTATAGCGCAGACTATAACACCGCTATACGCTCATTTTACTCTGCACTTCAGCTATCTAATAGTAGGATTGGGCGGAATTCAAATTGTTTTTAACTTAGAGCTCACATTTCGTTCACGGTGTGTCTAGTTGAAAGCTGTTATTACCGGGGCCTCTTCGGGTATCGGAAGAGAACTCGCTAAGATCCTCTGCGGGGAGAGAAATAATACTGTGCTGGGTGTCGGGAGGGACAAGACTAGGCTTTCACTCCTCGCTGAGGAGTTGAGAGACTGCTTTATACCTGTTCAAGCAGACTTGTCGAGAGTAGAGGGAGTCTACGTAGTGTTTAAGGCCACTAGGGAGTATCTTGGAGAAGTAGACTTACTAGTTAATAACGCTGGTTTCGGAGTTTACAAGAAAATTATTGAACACAGCGTTGAGGAGGTGGTGTCTCTAGTAAACGTGAACTTTATTGCTCCGTTAATATTGACTAAAGAGCTCTTAAATCTAATGAGACATGGCTCAGTAGTAGTTTTCGTTGTAACAGCGGGGGTTTACGTGCTACTAGAGTCTCTTCCACTATACGGAGCGAGCAAGGTTGCTCTACACTACGCGGTGAAAGCTCTGCGCAGAGAAATACGTGATCGAGGAGTCCACGTGCTCGCGGTGTATCCCGGTGTAGTAAACACGGAGTTCCATATTAGAGCGGGTTACTCACTACGAGGAGGCCTTGATCCGCGTAGAGTCGCAGAAGAGATCATTAAGGCGATTGAGAAGAAGAAAAGCGAGGTTTACATACCGAGGTACCTGGTCACAGCTAAGTTACTCGCACCAATACTACCCGGATATAAAGTACCAGTTAAAACACGGTAATGAGTACACTAGCAACAAGAGCACAGTGTGGAAGCAAAAAAGACCAAAATTGGTGAGCTAACGGGCCCGCCGGGATTTGAACCCGGGACCTCCGGCTCCGAAGGCCGGCGCCCTGTCCTGGCTAGGCGACGGGCCCCTAGGAGGGTAGTTTTATAGGGGGATTCTTATTTTTCAGGTGTGGTTTTGAAGAGGTGGGATTTCTCAGTGTAGCCTTCTCTGGTTATTACTACTAGGTCTACTCCGTCTCCTGATAAGACGTCTCTCTCAATGACTGTTTTTATGGCTTCTACAGCTATTTTCTCTGCTTCTTCTAGTGTGAGGTCTTCGCGGTATTTTGGCTCAATGTAGCCTAGTGCGAGCTGTGCGCCGGAGCCCACCGCCGCGTACTTCTCTTCTATTAGGCTCCCCACGGGGTCTAGGATGAATAGTGATGCCCCCTCCTCGTCGTATCCTCCCACAATGATCTCTGTGAACATCGGAAAGAGCTTGTAGTTGTATAGTACTAGTGAGAGTACTTTAGCGAGACTACGTGTCTTAATGTCTCTGCCTACTTTGAGCTCATAGTACTTAGACTCGAGCTTTAAGAGCTTAGTTAAGTAGCCTACATCGCCTAGTAGCCCCGCGAAAGCCACGCCTGTCCTCCCAGTAATCATGTAGACTTTCTTAGCTTGCTTACTGAGAACAAAGCCATCATATGTAACTCTCTTATCAGTTGCTAGTACAACGCCATCTCTAGTCTTTAACCCAACAGCTGTTCCAGGCAGCAATAGACTCACCCTTCACGAGAAACTCTAAGATTACTAGAGGTATTTATACCAAGATACAGTAGTGAGGAGAATACTTTCACCCACCTCTCCGAGTCTAGTCAACAAAACACACACGATAAATCAGAGAGAAGTGAAAAACCGTGTAGGGGTTGTAGCTGTGAAGTGCGAGTTCTGTGGTGGCACACTTGTCTGGGACTATGGGAGCGGGGAAATAGTTTGCTCTCAGTGTGGCGTAGTACAGGGTAGGATATTTTCGAGTGATATTCCAGGATGCGAGGCAGTGCCGACTCGCGATCAAGAGGCGGGCGCGGAGAAGCGGGGCACTCACAGCGCTGTAAAGCTCTACTCTTCGAGGTATAAGAGGCTATTAAAACTCTACTTAGCTGCGTGTAAGAGAGTTGGCTCTAAGCCCTGGCTTGAAGTAGACTACAATAAGCTGTTTAAAACTGGTAGGTTTGTTAAGACAATAACGTCAACGCTCTCTAAGAGAGCGCGAGAGAGCATAGGGAAACACGATTACTGGGAAGTTGTGAATAGAGGTATCAGAGTACTAGAGTCTGTAAACCCAGCTCTCCTAGCTAGGAGTGAGAGGTGTAAATACGCACTAGCATACATGGTCGCCGTAGCCGCAGAGACGGGTAAAATACCCAGCGAGGAGGAAGTAGTATCTGTTTTCAATGTCAGTGAAACTAGCTACCGGAGGCTGAGACTAATTGCTACGAGTATACAGTCTCGACACGCTCTTACTCAGCTTAAAAACACCTAGGAGAATAGAGAGTCTAGAGTAGCATGGAGCACAGATGTGTACTCGTGAACTCGAAAACCACACACATTAAGAGCTACAGTGAACTCTACGACACTGTTAACAGGGGATTGAAGAAGCTGAAGCTACAAGTGGGAGAAGACTTTACTAGTCTACTTAAGAGAAAAGTAAACTGCACTTACACGGCTGTAAGTGCCGAGAACCTCTACTACACTCCTAGAGAGCGGTTTAACGTCTACTTCTCGCTCACAGAGTGCTTTATGAAAAGACACCTTCACTCGTCACAGTTATTACTCCGGGCTTGTCTAGCTCTCCCTGAATAGTGACATTTGCGTTTGAAATAAAGGACTTAGCTACCTCGATCGCGGTTACTGCGTGGAGTGTTACTTTGGCGACACCGGCAGTACTAGTTCCCCGGGCGAGGAACATGTAGGGTACGAGCATGTCGGCCATGTACCTGTCAAAGGCCATACCCGTCTCGTAGTCCTCTATTAACACGCGAGCAGCCTCTTCACCCACGACTTCAGCTGGTTTTCCCTTCTCGCCCACCGAGTCTCCTCCCAGCCTTGTTCCACTACTAGTGTCAATGTACACGAGTATACCGCTACCCGGGCCTAAGTGCGGGTCTTTCTCGGGTGGGTAAGTCTCTAATTCAACACTGTACTCAGTACTCAGCACGTTGCGTAGTAGTCTAAGAGCGGAGTCAGCCTGCCTCTTAGCGACGTGGTGTGGGAGCTTAACAGCGTGGCTTATAATGCGGAGTGAGAGCGGTTTACCGCGACTAATAATGTTTACTGGTCTGAGAGGCTGATTTAACGGCTTTGCAGCGAGCTCTACTACTCCCCCGCCACGCGGGTAGTGTCCCCGCCTCTTTAGCTCGATGTCTATGTCTACGCCGAACAGCTTCAAGTTGTGTTTAAAGACGTGAACCATGTAGTCTACTGGTGGACTCCACGGGACGTTAGTTCCTCCACGTAGTGTTACTCTAGACTCGCACTCGGCGTGTAGTAGAACTGGTAGTATTGCTTGAATAACGAGGGAAATACTGCCGGCTGTTCCAATATCGAAGTTGAACTCGCCGCAGAGCCTCTTACGGGGTTTAAAAACTAGAGAAGTACTACCCACTTGCGCGTTTTCTACTTCTCCACTCGTAATGCTGGCAATAGCCCTCACTGCGGTGAGGTGCTGCGGCCTTAACCCTGGGTTGTCGCGCTTAGCCCTGATGTTGTATATTCTCAGTGGTTTAAGTGTCAGTGCTGAGAATGCCAGTGCGTATCTCAGTATTTGGCCGCCTCCCTCGCCGAAACTACCATCTATTTCCACTATGCTCATCTAGACACAGCCTCCTTATTCTCTCAACTCCGCGTATACTATCAATAAACTCGACTACTTCTCGCGGCAGGAGGTCTCTCCACTCATCTCTACCCTGTACAATTAGCTCTCTTATTCTAGAGCCATGGTACTTCTCCGGCTCTACAAGCTTTATCCTCTTAGTTTTAAATCCAAGCCACTCGTAGAGATACAAGACCTGCGGATTACCCGAAGCCACCGCTTCTACTCTAGGTGCTATTGACAGCAAGAAGGTTGCCCAGGCTGGGGGCATGTGTATGTCCGGTGCAGGAATAATCCACGCTCTATCGCGGACTCCTCTACTGCGCAGCAAATAATCGATCATTTCCATTCTCTCGCCGCCTGTAAAAGGGTTTTTACAAGTAAAGCCATCTTGAGCGCTCCCCACGGCTATTACAACTTCATCGTACTCGTTGATAAGCTGGATTAGCGCCTCGTAGTGACCATTATGAAAAGGCTGAAATCTCCCGGGGAAAAGCACTCTCCTCAAGTAAACCACCACTTAGACTAATCGCTACTGTTTTATTATTTAGTCTTAGCTCACTGAGACGTCAAGTTTATTGAGTCTAGGTTTGAGGGGACGTGAATACTACTCGCAAACTGCCTAATCTCCTTGGAGGTTTTAAGTAGAGTGTATAGTGCTTGTAGAGCGCTTGACTCTCCGTGGTTTAGTATAATTCTCTTTGGCTTAGGGTTAATGCTCTTAACGTAGGATATGAGCTCTCTCTGATCACTGTGTCCACTAAACCCGTCAATGCTGTGGACTTCTAGCTTCACGTTTAACACCTCGACTTTACCCTCAATAACTACTGAGACTTCGCGAGCACCGTCTTTTATCCTCCTGCCGAGAGTCCCCTCTGACTGGTAGCCAACAAATACAAGTGCGCTATTCGGGTCGCTCGCTATTAGTCTAAAGTAGTCTACAGCTGGCCCTCCGTTGAGCATTCCATTTGTGGCTATTATTATACAGGGCTTATCCTCGACTATGTCTGGTCTAGCAGCGTCTCCCTCTATTAGCTTCACGTTCTCCGTCACAAACGGGTTTTCTCCTTCAAGTATGAGGTCTCTTACGCGCTTATTCAAATACTCTGGGTACTGTAAGTGGACGGCTGTGACCTCGTTAACGAGGCCCTCAACGTATATGGGTATTTCCGGTATTTTCTTCTCTCTCATCGCGTCGTTTAAGACTAGTAGTATTTCTTGACCCCTACCCACAGAGAAGACCGGTATTAGCATTACTCCCTTTCTCTCAGCTACTCTGCCGGCAATTTCAATAAGCCTCTGCTCAGCCTTTAACCGGTCCTCTTGTAGTGTAGAGCCATAAGTACCCTCCATAATGAGGGCTTCTACTCTAGGGAACACTGTGTGCGATTTACCCAGAAGCCTCGAGTCAGCGTACTTGAAGTCGCCAGTGTAAACTATATTGTAGAGTCCAGGGCCCACGTGTAGGTGCACTATTGCTGAGCCGAGAATGTGGCCGGCATTGTACATTGTGAGCTTCATGTCTGGAGCTACGTCTGTAACCTCATCGTAGCTAATGGGAATTGTGTGTACTAGCGCGGTTGCCAGGTCTTTTTCACTAAATGGGAGGTACCTGCTAGATCTCCTCGCGACGTCTATGAGATCCCTGATCATTATTGCCATTAACTCCCGCGTGGGCTCAGTAACGTAGAGTGGTCCTCGGTAACCGTACTTGTAGAGTAATGGCACTAGCCCGGCGTGGTCTAGGTGAGCGTGCGTTACGATCACGGCGTCTAGCTCGTCTACCCTAAGAGAGTCCACGTCTACTATTGGATAGGCTTTACTGGGGTCTCCTAGAGCTCCAATGTTTACTCCAAAGTCTAGGAGAACCTTGCTCTCCCTAGTCTCTACTAGAATAGATGATCTCCCCACTTCTTTAAATCCTCCGAGAGCTGTTATTCTAACGTAGTTGTTTTTCACAACAACATCTCTGTGTATTCGCTCTCCCAGCTTTCTGAGAAACTCTAGTCTATATGGAGCCTGCTTTAAAGTGAGACCAGTTAATTCCCTCAGAGTTTTCGACTCTAGCGGTGAAATTCTCTGAGCTACTAGCCTCCAGCCCGTCTCAGCGAGCACGGCGGCTCTAACTTTGCCTCCAAGGTAACCCGGTTTTAGAGCCTTAACCCAGACCTCTCCGAGAAACTCGTCGAAGAACATACTACCCGGGTCTAAACCAGCCTCTCTCGGAGTGAGCTCTAGTATCTTCGACTTAGCCTCAGCCGGGTTGAGCCTAGAATCACTGGTTACTCTGATAACAATGCGTTTTCTCACTTTTTTAGCTATATTCTGAGCTAGTGTCTGGTATTCTGCAAGGGCCCTCCTGTTCTTAACGTATATTGTTATAAATGGCCCCTCGAACTCGATACTAGCTAGTTCAAGCTCCGCTGGTATTTCCTCTATAATGCTCTTTAATAAAGCCAGTTTATTCCTATCTAGTTGGAGTCTTCCAGCCTCCACATTTAGCCCCTTAAATTAACTAGTTTGGTTTAGGAGCTCGTGTTTACTCTCTAAACCTAGATTTAACTCTAATAATGGGCTTTTAAATTTAAGCTACCTTGTCAGATGATCCTTTCACGATTAAGAGCACTCTGTACTATTGTAGTGTCCTCCTCAGTGAAAAGGTCTCTTCTCTCACTCCGTCTCTACTAATTACAACGACATCGATGCCCTCTCCGCTAAACCCGTCTCTAGAGATCGCGCTTAGAACAGCCTTTACAGCGAGTTTTTTCGCCTCTTCAAGCGTCATAGTATCACTGTAGTGAGATTCTAGTACACCAAAGGCGACGGGCGAGCCGCTTCCAGTAGCCATGTATTTTTCACGTGTAAGGGTTCCGTACAGGTCAATGTAGTATAGGGCTGGTCCATTAGAGTCGCATCCTCCAAGTAGTAGCTGTACGAGAAATGGGTAAGCTCTGAGGTATATTGATAGTAGGAGAGATAAGTACTCAGCTAAACTACGGGTTTCAATGGGCTTTTTCACCAGTAATTCGTACCTCCTCGCTATAAACCTGGCGTTCTCAACTAAGAACTGCGCGTCTGCTACTAGGCCGGATATGGTCATGGCCGAGTGATCACTTATTCTGTGTATTTTTCTAGTAGCCTTGTGGTAGACAGTAGTACCAGCAGTAGCCCTTTTATCGGCTGCTAGTACTGTGTAATTCCCCACAACAAGACCCACTGTAGTCGTCTTCGACGCGAGCTCGTGCATTCTAAGTTACCTCTCTGCGACCCCTCTACGTCTTTTTTAGACACCTCAAAGCTCTATTTAAGCTTAAGGGGCTTTACAGTGCTGAGTATTCACAGTATTGAGCTACCGAAGAAGGTCATTGTGGGCAGTGGTGCTATTAGGAGAGTGAGAGACGTAGTAGAGGAAATTGCTGGGTGTGAAAGCGGAGTTATTGGTATAGTAACGGGTGAGAGTACCTATAAGGTAGGTGGAGAACTCGTAGAGAACATTGTGAGCAATTGTAGTAGACCCATGGTGATCATGGCGAGAACCCCTACTCTTGCCGAGGCCGAGGGCATTGTAGAGAGAGCTAAGAGCGAAGCCGTAAAAGTAGTCATAGGTGTAGGGGGCGGGAAGGCTATAGACGTAGCAAAATACGTTGGCCATAAACTAGGAGTACCAGTTATAAGTGTCCCCTTGGCGCCAAGCCATGATGGCATTGCAAGCCCCTTTGCTAGCTTAAAGGGGGCTTCAAAGCCCTACAGCATCCCCACTGTGACGCCTCACGCTATTATAGCAGACGTAGACATAATTTCAAAGGCTCCACGGAAGCTCATATTATCTGGTATGGGAGATCTCCTCGGCAAGTTTGTCTCGGTGAGAGACTGGAGACTAGCACACAGATTAAAGGGAGAGTACTATGGAGAATACGCTGCGCAACTCGCACTTTTGAGTGCCAAGCACGTGTTAAAATACCATGAGATAATTGCCGGTGGATCACCTGAAGGAGTGCGGATACTTGTAGAGGCCCTTGTAAGTAGCGGGGTTTCAATGTGCATAGCGGGGTCTAGTAGACCCGCTAGTGGAAGCGAGCACTTATTTAGTCATGCTCTCGAAATCGTAGCTCCGGGAAAAGCGCTTCACGGAGAGGCAGTGGCGCTGGGCACGGTGATAATGCTTTACATCTACGGGGACCCGCTGTGGAGGAGAATTAGGAGCGTCATGGAGAAAATAGGCTTGCCGACTAAAGCCCGAGAACTCGGTGTTACAGGCGAGGAGCTGGTAAAAGCTCTCACAATAGCCCACACTATTAGGCCTGAGAGGTACACTATTCTGAGTGAGAGTGGGCTAAGTAGAGAAGCGGCTATTAAAGCCCTCAAGGAGACTGGTGTAATAGACTAGTTACATGAGCTAGAAGCGAGAAAACACTCCTTGGAAAGTAGTGTTTAGAGCTGACTACGTACTAGTAGTTGGCTTAAGTACCTCGCTGAAAACTAGAACTTGTACTTCGTTTTTAAGCATCGTGAAGAGATCCGCTGCTAGAGCTAGTTTAGCGTAGTTTATGTTTTCACGTGAAATGTACCTACCCGGAATACTCAGTATTAGCTTCTTTTCATTAGAGTCGTAGTTCAAAGTGATGTCTTCTTGTGGTATTCCGAGGTGTCGTGAGGCGAGTGCTCTAATCTTCTCCTCCAAGGTCTCCAGTTTCCTCACTACTTTAACTCTATATACTAGTGTCTTGCCTGCGAGCGGGTGGTTGAAGTCGATAGTAACGCGGCCCCCGCTTATTTGCTTGACAATGCCTCTAGCGCCATTTAGCTCTACAACGTCTCCGACGCTCGGTATGTAGCCTCTTCTCTGTAGTTCACGTAGACTATAGACTTTTACCTTACTAGGGTCTCTCTCGCCGAAGGCCTTGCTGGGTGGGACCTCGATTTCTCCCTCCGAGTTCTCACTTGCATTTAAAATCCACTCTTCTACAACACTGTTAATCCAGTTCTTGCCGAGAACTATTAGTGTTGGACCGTATAGTTTACTGGCATCATAGGCGTTCTCCTGCTTTGCGAGCTCGGCGTTAGTTGTGTCTATTAGAGCTCCTGTTTCTTTTACTCTCACTGTGTACTCTACTAGTACGAAGTCTCCCTTACTAAAAGCCATGAATTACACCCATTAGTGTATAGTTCCACTTCTAACTCCACTGTAATCTAAGCTTATAAACCTACGAAGAGCTACTATTTCAACCAGGCACCTAGACGCTGATAAGTGGGTGTACGAGAAGTAGCTTAGGGTGTGTCTGCGTGAGCGAGACAGCTCACAAAATACTCGAGGAGAACTTGGGTAATAGTGTCTTAATTAAGACTAAAGAGGGCGTAATGATAAGAGGTAAGTTGAAGAGTTTTGATCAGCACTTAAACGTGGTCTTAGAGGAGGCAGAGGAGTTAATGAGAGACGGCTCGACTAGAAAGCTCGGCGTGGTAATAATACGCGGAGACACGATAATCCTGGTATCGCCAACGTCGACTAGCTAGGTGAAAATCCATGGTTAAGGGGACTACTAGCTTCGGCAAGCACGGCAGGAGTAAGAGCCACATTAGGTGCCGAAGGTGCGGGAGACACAGCTTTAATGTCGCAAAGGGGTACTGCGCAGCCTGCGGATTTGGTAGAAGTAAGAGAATTAGACGCTATAGTTGGCAAAACAAAAAAGTTAATAGAGTGCGAGTTGTCTAAAATACTGTAGCGTGAAAGACGGCGAAATTCTCGGAAACAACCCAGTAGAGATCATGTACTTCACGTTTAAGTAAAAGTGGTGAGAGTATGGCAAAGTACCTGGTTAAAGCAGTTATCACAGTTGATGGCATTGTCGAAAAACACGACATAATAGGAGCTATATTCGGGCAGACTGAGGGATTATTTGGAGAGGAATTTGACCTGCAGACTCTGCAAGATAAGGGTAGAGTAGGCAGAATTCAAGTTAACGTTAAAGTGCAAGGTGGGAAGACCCAGGGGGAAATACTAATACCGTGTAATCTAGATAAAGTTGAAACAGCGCTTCTCGCAGCTATGGTTGAGTCTGTGGATAGGGTTGGTCCCTACGACGCGGAGATCAAGGTAGTGGACATAGTGGACTTGAGAATAGAGAAGACTAAGCGAATAATTAACCGCGCAGTAGAATTGCTCAAGTCGTGGAGTAAAGAGAAAACACCGGATGTGAAGGAGATTATAAAGAGAATTGAGGACTTAATGAGGGTTCCCGAGCCGGTTAACTACGGTCCTGATAACCTCCCAGCGGGACCGGGCGTTGACGAGAGCGATACGGTAATACTAGTGGAGGGAAGAGCAGACGTAATAAACCTACTTAGGTACGGCTACAGAAACGTAATAGCACTTGGGGGCGCTAAGAGAGTACCCGGGACTATAAGAGACCTCTCAGCGAAGAAGAAGATTATCCTCTTGGTAGACGGGGATCACGGCGGGGACTTGGTGTTAAGAGAGGTTTTGAGGTCTGTTAAAGTGGACTTCGTGGCTAGAGCGCCTCCTAATAGAGAGGTTGAAGACTTAACGGGAAGAGAACTCGAAGAGGTACTCGGGAAAGTCCAGCCTGTATTTGACTACTTAGAGAATATGTTGAAACATGGAAATAGAGACGTGCATGTTCTCATAGAGGTTCAAAAGAGGCTACATGGGCTAGTAAAAGAAGTCATAGAAGAGACTCTCACCATACCTACACACGTAGCTGAAGCTGTGAAGGCTCTTCAAGGCACACTAGAAGCAGTACTATACTCCAAAGACTGGAGGGAGATTAAGAGAATACCTGTGAGAGACCTCGTAAACGAGATCAGTAGTGTGGAGAGGGACTCTATTTATGCTATAGTACTAGACGGCATAATTACTCAAAGACTACTCGAATTATCCTCCGAGAAAAACGTAAAGATCCTGTTAGGAGCTAGAATAGGGAAAGTCGACTTTAAGCCCCCTGAACTAGTGGTTTTAACGTTTAATGAAATACTGTAGTCTCTCATTACACTCTTACTTTTTTCACTTTTTCTTTCCTAGGTAGTCGAAGAGGCTTTTCTTAGCTCCCCCAGGAACTCTCTTTATTTGAGTCTCCGTTACACCGAAGTACTCTAGGATTCTCAGCGCGGAAGGTATTATTTGCCTGTCTACGTAGTAGTCCACGTCAACTACGCGAGGGTCTTTTACAAGCAAGTAGGGCTCGGCTCTCTCAGAGACCTTGCCAGACCCCTTAACAACAATGTAGCCTACTTTATCGCCTACTTCTACTTTATACCCAATCCTCATTAGTTTCCGGGCAGCTGTTACGTGAGGCGCTTCTGCCTCGTACTCTCCTATTGGCTTTGTGAGAGTTTTCCATATGACTAGTTTCTCAACGGGTACTTTACCCTGAGTGAGATCAGATATAACTCTCCGCACGTACTCGACTGCTTCGTCTACACTGCCCTTCTTTAGAAGTATTTCAACTACTCTTTCTTGAACTTCTTTAGCTATCTCGGCCCAGTCTCCTCTAACAGCCTCGAAGCCGACAATGTCTATTCTACCATCTTCAAGTAGGCCAGCATACCTCTTCTTAGCCTCGCTGAAAAACAGCCTAGTGTAGACCTTGTCTACTTTAATGTCAAAGCCCAAGTTCTCCTCAACGAACTCTGCCAGTAATTTCACCTTGTCTGGCTCATACGCGACAAACAGGGAGTCTGTGTCACCATATATGACTTTTAAACCCATAGAAGAGGCCTTATCAATTACTGTCTTTATTAGTTGTCTACCCCAAGCCGTGACGGCTTCTGCGCACTCACGGCAGTACCAGCGTGCCTGCACCCATCCCATGTAGCCGTAGGTTGCGTTAGCTAGTATTTTAACAGCTCTCTGCCTCTCATCTAGTAACGTGTACTCAGGAGTACCCGGCGAGTACTTCTTCATCTCCTCCCTGATTTTTCTCCTAATTTCAAGTAGCCTACTGAGCACGTTTTTAAAGAAGCCTTCAGGTTCCTTTCTAAAGCAGTGATTTACTTCGGGAGCTATTAGACGCGTCTTCTCATCGCAGACACCTTCTCTCTCAATGGTATCTGGGCCGACGTTGTACTTGATCATTATATTCGGGTACATGCTTGTGAAGTCTAAGACAGCGATATTTCTGTGAATGCCTGGAATAGGCTTTAACACTATTGCCCCTTTATAGGGCTCGGCCTCCTTCTCGGTTCTATTAGGGATGAGCTCGCCCCTCTTAAATGCCTCGTACATTAAAAACCACTCGAGTCTATAGCCTACACTTGCAGCACCTACCTGGTCTAGTGGCATTCTCGTAGTGAACGATAACTGCATGGCGAAAGGCAGGAACTTCTCGCCAAGTTTAAGCGTGGAGATAACGTCATCTAAGTTGTACTTTAATAGAATATTCCTGCCCTCAGGGCTTTTCCAGTACTTGGGGATTTCAGTGTATTCTATTAAGGTCCTCTCAGATCTCTTCATCACGCCAAGATACTCTGCCACCACGTCTAGGCTTTTTAGCTTAATCTCCGGTATTTCTTCAGCGTAGTTAAGTAGGTCTACGTGTAGTCTTCCCGGAATAGATACGTGCCCATAAGTGCTTTGAGATGGAGGCGCCCCCTTTCTCCTACCAACATCTAGTTTAACTCCGAGGACGTTAGACCTTTCAAGTAGAAAAGGTATGTCAAAGTTATTACTGTTATAGCCGAGCACGATGTCAGGATCGTACTCTAAAATGTAGTTTACGAATTCGAGTATGATGCTCTTATCAGACAGGTCTTCCGACGTGAACTGCTTTACTGCTCCGTTGCCCGTAGCTGTTCCAATTATGATTACGGGATCTCTCTCCGGCTTGGGAGACCCGTGTTCAGTGTAGACCTCGATATCAATAGCCATTACCTTCAAGTCTTTTGGGGGCATAGAGTCCTCTAGTGACTCGATACTACCCACTACTTCATACTCTCTCTGAACCCTAAAGTTTTGTGTTGACTTGAGTTCGCTCACTTTCGCGGTGTGCCAGCCGCAAGGCCTCAAGCTCTTATCGAGTATATAGCGCATACTAAACCTTATATCGGCCTCTACTACGTCTACAATACCCGGTATTTGCTTAATCCTCTCACGGTATTTTCGCACATACTCGGGAATGAGAGTAACAACTTTAAGGGCCTTTACGGGTTTACCCAGAAACCTCTTATCAACAGGCTCTACGCTCAGTATTGGTGAAGAGGCCTCTCCCAGGGTTTTTATCTTACTCAAAATACTCTGAGGACTAGTGTTATCCTCTAGTATAGCGTAGAAGTATGGTCTAAACCCCCTATCACGCAGAACTACTCTCTCGCCACTACGCGTAATAGCCCATATTATAATGTGCGGCTCACCCCCCACTACCTCGTAAGTCACGTCTAAAACGTAGAACTCAAGCTCCATACTCACACTCACAGTTTAACGAGCACACTCTAATGGGATAATACTGCTAAAAACCGATAAAAACATTAAGTGTAGCAACGGGGTAAGGTTTAGTTTGAAAATCATAGAAGAAGACGTGAAAAACGGGGTTTTAAAATTACAGTGCGAGACTACAGATGACTTGTGGGTACTATACAATGTAATTAGAGAAGGAGACGTCATTTACGCTAAGACAACACGTGAAGTAAAACACCGAGAGACAGGTGAGAGTAGTAGAGTTCCATTAGTGCTGGGTCTATCTGTGAAGAGAGTAGAGTTCCAGGAGTTCACTGATAAGCTGAGAGTTAGTGGAATTATAGTTGACGGGCCTGAAGAGCTGGGTGTTAAGGGTAAACACCACACACTAGCGGTAGGAGTCGGAGACGTTATAACGTTAATTAAAGAGAGGTGGGAGAGACACGAGTTAGAGTTCATTAAGAGGTTTAGTACACGTAGACCCAGAGTCGTTATTGTGGCAGTCGACTACGATGAAGTGTGCGTGGCGTTGTTATTTGAACAGGGAGTTAAGTACGCTTGGGAGCACACGAGTAATATGCCTAGCAAAGCTTACAGCGTAAACTACGAGGATTACTTAAAGAGACATGTCGCAAACATAGTCACGGGCGTCTCAGAGATCTCTGTGAGAGAGCACTGCGACGTCATTATAGTCGCGGGTCCAGGAGAGCTCAAGTACCATGTGGCGTCAGCTTTAAGAGAGAGACTAGAACTACCAGTTTACACGGACTCCACGTCAAGTGGTGGTTGTAACGGAATTCGCGAAGCCCTCTCAAGAGACCTAGTAAAAAAGATCGCTGGGGAATTCCAGCTCATAAAGGCCCGCGAGGTATTTGACCTTTTCAAGGAGCTTCTCAGCAGGGATCCAGACATAGTTAGGTATGGACTTGAAGATGTGTTCGAAGCCTGTCAATTGGGAGCTGTAAAGACACTCGTCATGGTAGACGACTTTTTAAAGTCGAGTAGTAGTGAGGAGTTTGAAAAAACAAACGTGCTTTTAAAAACAGCTTACGAGAAGAAGTCAGAGATCTACATTATTCCCAGTAAAAGTGACCTGGGATATGAGCTCAGCGGTTTTGGCGGAGTAGTGGCTATTTTGCGGTTTAAAATACACTAAGTTGCAGAGCTAGTTCGTTAAACCGTGTATTCTCCACAGTAGTTTCTTCTCACGGAAGAGTCGTTCAAGGGCCTCTTCAAAGCTCTCACCTGGTAGCAGTGCAGTCTTCGCGAATATACCTGTTCTCCCAACCTCGTCTCTCCTAGATAGTACTTTAACTCTCTCTAAGACCACGTCAATACTAACTCCTAGAAGCCTCGCAACATAGTCCTCCCACCCAATAACAGGGAGCTCTTCATGCCCAGTAGGCGTGGGCTTAATAAGCACAAGCCTCTTGTTTACTCCCGGCACTCGCTTATCGCCCAGTAGATCATGGTACCTCAAGTAGCCGCCAAACTTATAGAACTCGAGTTCTTGTGGCTTAAAATCGAGTAGAGGAAAGCTAATAACTCTGCGCTCGTAGTCGTCTAGTACAATAACTGCTTTAGGTGTACTCGTTGGAGTAGCCACTACAATGTAGCGGCTTCGAGGCTTCAAGTTGTGCTTTTCAAGCAGGGATTCTACCAGGTAGGCTGGAATCCTAGTTGGTATTACAATGTCTATGTCACTATCAGCCGCGACGTCTCCACGCGCTACGCTACCATGAAGCCAGGCCTCAATACCACTACTCGCGAAAATACTCATAATTCCAAGTGCCTGCGATCTCAACTCACGTAGAAGCCTCCAGTGAGACTCATCATAAATAACCTCTCTAAACTCGGGCACGTGTCTAACTCTAGTACGGCGCATTTACACTCAAACACCACTTCAATGAGCTACTAAAAAGAGCCCGTGGACGCGGCCCCGTATAAGCGTATAAGCCCACGCGCCAGAGCCTCACCACGCGGACTCATCCCCGGTGACCCATGAACGCCTGTGTCCAGGGTTAGGTTGCTCCCTTCCGGGCCTGGCCTGGTTCCCCCGGCTAAGGTGGTTAGCCCTCTTCCTCCGAAGAGGGCCCCACCTCCACAGGCCCCATGGGGCGGGGTTCATGGCCCTACGTGGGGGATGACGCGTGGACTTATACGCTTACACGGTTATCTGCCCCAGCTTATGCTGAGGCCTACCCGCGTCCACGGGCTCCAGTAAAATATACTCGCGCAGTCTTTTATATTTCCATTGCTAGAGTGTTTTAAGCCCGGAGCCTGTGAGTACTAAAAGCACACTGCTGTTTTCCGGTATTTTCTTTGAGATCTTCTCGTAAGCAGCCAGTACTGTCGCCGATGTTGGCTCCACGGTGAAACCCCACTCCCACAGTGCTTTGTGTGCTCTCGCTATTTCACTATTACCTACTAATACCACTTCACCACCCGTTCTCTTAATAGCTGATACTATTTCAGCTAGTCTAGGCGGGTTAGACACCATTATACCGTCTGCTAGCGTAGAGGGCTCACTGTGCAGGGCCTCTCCATACATGGCTACATATACTGGTTGCACACTGTATCCCTGCACAGCAATAACCCTGGGGACTTTGCTGGCTCGACCGGTCTCTCTCAGCTTTTCAAACCCGTAGACTAAGCCGAGTAGTAGTCCCCCGGAGCCAACAGGAGCGATTACGTAGTCCGGAACACCTACATCCTCGTAAACCTCATACGCGATTGTAGCGTGCCCCACGATGTAAATATGGTTCCATAAGTGAGCGACGTAGTAATAGCCTGGTTCACTAATGTAGTCTTGAACGGTCTTAGTTGCGCCGATGCGCCCCTCTGTCTCTATAACTAAGCCGCCGAGTTGTCTAATAGCCTTCTTTTTACCCTCAGGAGCTTCCCTCGGCATTACAATAACCGAGTCTAATCCGTATAGTTTAGAGTATAGAGTCACAGATATACCGGTATTACCACTCGTATCAACAACACACTTCTTAAACCCCATTTTAAACCCATAGTAAATGGCTAAAGCTGTACCGCGGTCCTTAAAGCTACCACCTGGATTTAAATAATCTAATTTAAATAAGAGGCTATGAGTTCCCGTTTTCTCAGCGACAACGGGTGTCAAGCCCTCTCCTCTGTACTTCTCGGGTATAAATGGGAGAAATCCGCTGTAACGCCTCCAGGTGTTCTTGGACCCAGTGATCTCTCCTGAGACACTATAAAGTAGAGTTAGAGGGCTTCCGCACCGCGGGCACTTCCAGTAGTAGCGCGAATAAAGATCCTCTTCAAAACCGCACTGTTGGCACTTCCAGCTCGGCAAACTGCCACCAAGTAGAGTTACTTTGAAGTGTAGATTTAAAATCTTAAAGCGACACTAAAGTGTATTAGGAGGGTGTCTTTATGAGGGTGTCTACAAAAACCATTGTAGGACTAACTGTAGTACTGTTAATTAGCATCCTAGTACTGCCACTAAACGTCACGAGAGCTCAGCAGGAGAAAATATATGTGGCGTTTATATGGCATTATCACCAGCCGTGGTATTATAGTCCAGATGAGACGTACTTAATACTGCCATGGGTTAGAATGCACAGTGTTGGAAACTACTATAAAATGGCCTATATACTTTCAAAGTACTCAGATGTTAAAGTGACATTCACATTCTCCGGGTCTCTACTAGAGCAAATAATTGACTATGTAGAGAACGGGAAGATGGATCTCAGGGAGATTATTTCCTGGAAGATTATTAATGGAACTGTAACAGTAAAAGACGTCTTTAACATGCTGAAAATACCGGGCGGTTTTTTCGACATAAATTGGGCTAGAATAGTAGAGAGGTCTCCTAGATACAAAGAACTACGCGACACAGCCCAGGCGCTCTTCTCCAACTGTTCAAGAGTAGCGACAACCGAAGAGGAACTAGTAAACTGCGTTGTAACAGGCTTTACTAGAGGGAACCTGCTAGGGCAAGAAGTAGTAGATCTCGCAGTTATGTTTAACCTACTCTGGATAGACCCGCAGGTGGCAGCGGAGCAGTATTCTACTATTCGCGATTTAATGAATAGAGCGTACTCGGAGAGATACCCCAATTTCACCGTGGAGGATCTGCGCTTAGTACTGAGTGTGCACAGAGACATAATGTCGAAGTTAATACCAATTTACAGAGACCTCGCGAACAGAGGTCAAGTAGACATCATCCCGGTACCATACAGCCACCCATTAGCACCTCTTCTAGTAGATGCGGGTTTAAGTGAAGACCTCGAGATACACGTAAACCAAGCTGTGGAGATATTTAGACAGTGCTTTAACTTCACACCTACTGGTGTGTGGCCAGCTGAGCATGCAGTAAATGAGTTTGTAGTTAGGGCTTTTAAGAGGGCCGGTGTAAACTGGACGGTGACTGATCAAACTATACTGGCGGCCACCGGTGTTAATGCAGGTGATATTAATAATCTCGGCGTACCGTGGTATATAGACTTCCCAGAGGGTAGAATGTACATAGTTTTCAGAGAGACCACGCTGAGCAATCTAATAAGCTTCCAGTACAGTGGGTGGGACCAGGACCAAGCGGTTAATGACTTAGTAAACAGGATACTAGCTTACAGGTCATCAGCTCAGGGCCCCAGGCTAGTAGTAATAGCTCTAGACGGTGAAAACCCGTGGGAGCACTATCCCGAGTTCGGCACGGTCTTTCTCAATAAGTTGTACACTAGACTCAGCCAGCTTCAGAGTCAAGGACAAATAGAGACGATAACACCATGGGAGTTTATACGTAGATTTCCCGAAGTAGCTAGAGAACTGCCTCAGAGAAACTACATTTACTTAGATCTCGTTGGAAAGGACATATCTAATATACCAAATGGTAGCTACAGAGACGCTTATGGAGATCTGCCGAGAAGAAATGTAACTGCAAGGCTGCCTGAGGGGTCATGGGGCGGGGATCTAGCGATATGGATTGGGCATAGGCAGGAGAACGTGGCCTGGATGTGGATGATTAAAGCGCGCGAAGACGCCATGAGGGCTCTAGGTGTAAGTACTTTTAGAGACCTCTACACTCGGTACACGGATGTAGCCAGGTACTTACTGAAAGCTCAGGCTAGTGACTGGTGGTGGTGGTATGGAGGAGATGGAGGAGGGTCTCCAGCACCATTTGACCCACTATTCAAGGCGTACTTGAAGAGAGTTTATGAAT
>Ga0326760_1000157_pt1 | contig 39161 bp, 36 predicted proteins | sample GCREP_S_FD_207668 | JGI IMG/M metagenome (GOLD analysis project Ga0326760, IMG submission 207668) | Hot spring sediment microbial communities from Geyser Creek Basin, Yellowstone National Park, WY, United States - GCR.EP_S | ecosystem: Environmental > Aquatic > Thermal springs > Near-boiling... | reverse complement strand
TCGCTGTTCATCTTAAAACTGGCAACTTACGGCGCAGCTCCAAGGATCATGGGGTCAGCAAGCCTTGAATTATCGATGGTAGCCTCAGGAGGGGTTGACGCCTACATAGATGCATGGGGTACGATGCGCGTAATCGACGTGGCGGCAGCAGAGCTAATAGCGCGCGAGGCCGGGGCATTTTCACTGATCGGGGGGAAGGAGAACGATCCCCCGAGCATCTCCTTGAAGGAGAGGCTCTACATCCTTGTAGCTGCGAGCAAGGGCTTAGCTGAGAAAATAGCTTCAGTCTACGAGGAGAGCTTCGGCTACAAGTTGCAGGAACTCTTCAAGGTGATGCGGTGAAGTGAGGATCGTCGACGCCCACGTGCACCTCTCGGATTTCAGAAAGGAAGAAGTAGAAGAATTCGTACGCGATGGGTACGTTCTAGTCGCTGTCTCGGAGGACTACGAATCCTCGGTAAGAAACCTAGAGCTTAGGGACTCCTACCCAGAGAGTGTTAAGGCGTGCGTCGGGATACATCCATGGAAGATAAGAGAGCTGGACAACTTGAACAGGGAAGTTGAAAACACCCTAGATCTAGTAAGAGATGCAGACTGCGTAGGGGAGATAGGCCTCGACAGAAGCTTCATGCCCGAAACCACTTTTCCAGGGCAGACAAGCCTCTTCGCAACATTCCTGGCAAAGGCTGCGGAGACGGGGAAGCCCGTCAACGTTCACTCCGCGGGCGCATGGAAGGAAGTACTCCACTACTTACACATGAAGCGCGCTGAAAAAGTTATCCTACACTGGTGGACAGGACCCCTAAACCTCTTGAAGGATATCATTTGGTCAGGCTTCATGGTAACCGTAAACGCATCCCTCAGGATACAGTTAAAGGCTAGGAAAATAGTCGAAGAAGCACCCCTAAACCTGCTGCTGACCGAGAGCGATGGTCCCTACAGTTACAGGGGTCTCTACCTCTCCCCCAAGCTACTGCCCGAAGCCCTCCAATTGATTGCACAAATCAAGGGCGCACCCCTCCAAGACATAAAGCAAAAGATCTACGAAAATTACTTAAAACTGTTTCACGAGAAAACGTAAAACGGCGGTGATGAGTACTCCCGGCAATGAGGTCCCCAGTGAAGGCAACTTACCCAACTGAGCGCGCGCTACAGGTTCCAATACTTGTTACGCACATACAGAAAGGAGTCACCAACAGCTAGGGCTACGAGAGCAAAATCTGTCACCACACTCCCAGCAGCTTATCGCCATAAAGATAAGTCTAAAAGCAAAGGTTTATAAGTAACCCAAATGTTTTTTCATGACAAAAAATGAGTGAGAAGCCCAAGCTTAAGTTGGGCCATGGACCAGAGCTAGAGGTCAACGAGCTGCCTCCTCCGCCACCCATGAGCCTTTCAAGCATTTTAAGGTTCATTGGACCCAGTGCAATAGTTTTAGGCGTCGCTATAGGTTCTGGGGAATGGCTCATTGGGCCTAGCAACGTCGTGCTCTACGGGCCTCAAATTCTCTGGATAGCAACAGCATCCATACTGCTTCAAACGATCCTCAATCTTGAGATGGTCAGATACACCATGTACACCGGTGAGCCCATATTCAATGGTATGCTAAGGCTATGGCCAGGACCAAGATTCTGGGGGCCTTTCCTAGTGGTGCTATCCATTCTTGAGAGAGCCTGGCCCGCGTGGGCATTTACGTGTGCTACAGCTGTTGCTGCGGCAATGCTTGGGAAAATCCCCGGAGCTGCGGAGTCTCTATACGTAATGATTACAGGTGTAGTTTTAGCACTCATCATAGTTGCTCTAGTATCCGTGGGCGGCGTCGTCGAGAAAGCTTTAGAAATAGTACAATGGATAATGATATTTGCAATAATTGGAACGCTTGTTGTGCTGTGCATCGCTGCTGTACCTGGAAGCGTTGCTGCTGAGACGTTTGCAGGATTCTTTACGTTTGGATATCTCCCTAAAGGTGCGACGCTCGTTTTACTTGGCGCTTTAGCAGGTTATGCTGGTGCAGGCGGTCTCAACAATACAACCGTATCCAACTACTATCGTGATAAGGGTATCGGTATGGGTGCTAAGGTTGGAGCAATTCCATCACTGATAAAAGGTAAGAAAGTTACCGTGAGCCCTGTGGGCAAGGTATTTAGAATCGACCCAGAGAATTTGAAGAGGTGGAAGGCGTGGAGAACAATAGCTTGGATAGACATAGTTGGCATATTCACTACTGGTGCATTTATTGGAATGTATCTACCAACAGCACTAGCTACAGCATTAATACCTAGAGGTACAAAGCTACCCACATGGGGAATAGCAGCATACCAAGGAGAGTACTTTTCAAAGCTGTGGGGACCCATTGGCTGGGTAGTAGCTTTGCTTGCGGGCATATGGATTCTGTTCTCAACACAGCTAGGCTCAACGGATATGATCACGAGAACGCTTGTCGATCTTGTGTGGCAGGCGAGTGAAAAGGTTAGAAACTGGTGCAGGGGGGAGATCAAGAAACTTTACTACACGGTACTAGCCTTCATAGTGGCATGGATCATATTTGCCTTCGCGCTAAACTACGTATTCGGCATTGTGCCATTTGCATGGATTTTAATGGTTGCGAACATATCTAACATTGTGCTTGCATTAGTAGCAGCAGCAACAATATACATGGGTAGGAAGTGGCTCCCAAGAGAAATAAGAATGCCCATGTGGAGCGCCGTAATACTTGCCATAGGAGTGATCTTTTGGCTCACATTCGCAATACTGTCAACGCTAGCCACGTTCTTCGGAGTTACAATCTAGGAATCCTATGCGTGCCCCACAATAAATTAGCTTTTTTCGATTAGGTGCCTCCGTTCTTCCTCTCTACAGCATCTTAAGCCACAATAGTCAGTGTTTTGCATGGATGGGAGACACCGTGGTCAAAGTAAGGTGTAAGCCTGGCAGCACAATAAAATTGTGCTGCACGATTTCTTTGGCACGCTCCTGCCCTTTTCTTGCACTAAGAGCCATCTAGGCTGTCTCCAGCTCTCTGGAAGCCCCGGAAAAGCTAGCTACTGGTGCCAGCAGCACTAATAACATCTCGCCTTGCTCTAGCATGCAAGTCTTTTTATTCACGAAAAGAGTTAAAGTGCAGGGGTAAAGATGAAGGTGCAAAAGTTAAACGGGTATACGCTCATAACATACAAAGACTTCACGCTAAGGAACGGCGTGCTAGTCCAGGGGCTACCTGGGATAGGGCTTGTTGGGAAAATAGCCGTCGACTACATAGTCTCCAGCTTAAACTTGGAGAAGGTGGCTGAAATCATTGGTCCAGGCATCATGCTCCCCTCAGGCAACGTGGGCGTATACGTGACAAATGAAGGCTGGCTACAGCTGCCCTCCTACAAGTTCTACGTATACAACGGCAGCGAAAGGGACATCCTCTTCCTAACGAGCGAAGTTCAGCCAGCCACCTGGGCGCAGCACGAAGTTGCAGAGAGAGTACTAGATCTGTTCGTATCCATGGGGGGAAGGGAGGTCGTAGGGGTATGCGGAACCGCTGTAGAGGAGCCTGAGGCAAGAGTTTACTACGCCCTAGCGTCAGGCTCGGTGATCGACAAGCTGGAAGCCCTCGGAGCAAGGAGGAGTGGAGGAGGCACAATAACCGGCGCATGCGGCCTTCTACCAGCACTAGCGTCGCTAAGAGGCCTAGACGCCTTCGTTCTAATGGGCAGCACCCAGACCTCCGAGCCGAACTTCATCGCGGCAAAAGAAGTAATAACCGCCCTATCAAAACTCTATGGACTAAACGTGAACCTCGAAGAAATAGAGAAGGTGATTGCAAAGATCAAGGAGAAAGAGGAGGAAGCCCTACGAATAGCAGAGACAGCAAAGCAAAAGGAGGGTGAACAGTTCCCAAGCTGGTACGTATAGCCCACATCCTCCACACCAGTTTAGCGTGCACCGCGCGCTACAGGACGCCTCTTTTGATTGCTCAGAGACACGGAAACGTCACTTTTAGCGCGAGCTACAAGTAGCTTTTCCGGTACGCGTCATAAGATCAACATAGAGTTAAATGTACATAAGGGAAGTAAATATATATATAAGCTAGGCATGTAAAAGGCACACGAAGGGAGATGTGGCACAGCGTGGCTGCTGAGGAGGTTTTACGCCTTCTGGGTTCGAGTCCCCGGGGACTCAGCCGCAGCGAGGTCGAGAGAAGGCTCTCCGAGTACGGCAGGAACGAGATAGCTGAGAGGAGGGTCAGCGCCTTAGCGATGTTCCTGGGACAGTTCAAAAGCTTCCTCATATACATACTCCTCGCCGCTACGGCGATCTCGCTGCTCCTGGGGGAGGTTCTGGACGCGGCCCTAATCATCGCGATCATCCTCCTCATGGGCGTCGCCGGCTTCCTACAGGAGTACAAGGCGGAGAAAGCCGTGCAGGCACTAAGGGAGATGGCTGCCCCCCGCGCGAAGGTCGTGAGGGAGGGGGTTGCGGAGGAGGTGGACGCCCGCGAGCTCGTGCCAGGCGATATCATACTGCTCGAGGAGGGGGATAAGGTGCCCGCAGACGCGCGCCTCATAGAGGCCGAGGACCTCGAGGTGGATGAGTCGCCTCTCACAGGCGAGAGCACTCCCGTTGAGAAGGACCCCGGCGAGGTGCTCCCGCAGGACACGCTGGTAGCCGACAGGAGGAACATGGTCTTCATGGGAACCTACGTGGTGAAGGGGCGTGGGAGAGCTGTAGTCACTGCAACGGGGATGCGGACGGAGCTAGGCAGGATAGCTTCAAGCCTTGAGGAGGTCGAGAGCGAGAGAACAATCCTGGAGGTGGAGCTGGACAGGTTCGGGAAGCTCATCGGCACAGTACTCATCGCACTGGCAGCCGTAGTCTTCCTACTGACAATCCTGCAGGGGGAGAGCATCCTCGACTCGCTCCTGACAGCTGCAGCCCTGGCCGTCGCCGCCGTCCCGGAGGGCCTACCGGCCGTAGCCACCGCTGTCCTTGCCATAGGCGCGCTCCGCATGGCTAGGAAGAACGCCATCGTCAGGCGGCTCGCCGCAATCGAAACCCTGGGCGCCTGCAACGTGATCTGTAGCGACAAGACCGGGACAATCACTAGGGGCGAGATGCTTGTAAGGCGGGTCTACGTGGACGGTGAAGACCTCGAGCTGGGCCCCAGGCTCCACGTGGGTAATCCCTCCCTCGACGGCCGAGGCCTCGAGAAGCTAGTCCTCGCCTGCGCAATACACAGCGACGCGACAGTGGAGGAGCACAGCGGCAGGCTAGTGGTGAAGGGCAACCCCACGGGGGCAGCGCTCCGGGAGCTGTCGCTCAGGGCGGGCTTGAGGAGCGTCGAGGGATACCCCGTCCTCCGCACCCTCCACTTCGACAGAGTCAGGAAGAGGAGGAGCACCCTGCACGCCCTGCCGGACGGCAGCGTCCTCGTGCTCTCCTTCGGCGCCCCAGAGCTTTTGCTCGAGCGGTGCAGGTGGGTCGAGGAGAACGGCGCAGTGAGGGAGCTTAGAGGCGAGGATATGCGCAGGCTCCTCAAGGTGATTGAGGGGTATGCCGCGAAGGGTCTCCGGACGCTGGGTGCGGCATACAGGGTGGGCGACAACTCCCTTCTAGATGTGGAGGTGGAGGAGGTTGAGAGGGAACTCACCTTCCTGGCTGTGATCGGCATCAGCGACCCGCCACGCGAGGGCGTGCGCGGGGCTGTAGAGACTGCTAGGAGGGCTGGCATCAGGGTGATCATGGTTACGGGTGACCACGAGGCGACGGCGAGGGCTATAGCCAGCGAGGTGGGCATACAAACGGAGGCCGTGCTGACGGGCTCCGCGGTGGACAGGATGAGCGACGAGGAGCTTGAGAGGGCGCTTGACGGGGTGAACGTGTTCGCCCGCGTGACCCCGGAGCACAAGCTGCGCCTAGTCAGGCTGCTGAAGCGCAAGGGCTACGTGGTTGCGATGACCGGGGATGGAGTGAACGACGCACCGGCGCTTAAGGCTGCAGACGTGGGCGTGGCGATGGGTGTCAAGGGGACTGATGTGGCGAAGGAGGTCTCAGAGCTTGTGCTCGCCGACGACAACTTTGTGACAATAGTTGAGGCTGTCAGGGAGGGGAGGATCATCTACGAGAATGTGAGGAAGCCCATCGACTACTTGCTCTCCTGCAACTTCGGCGAGGTATTCGCTGTAATGGGGGCGGAGCTGATGGGCTACCCGCCACCGCTGACTGCAGCCCAGCTTCTCTGGGTGAACCTCGTCACAGACTCCCTGCCAGCTTTCGCGCTCGGGCTCGAGCCGGGCGAGCCAGCCGTGATGGAGAAGCCGCCCAGGGGCAGAGGTGAGAGGCTGATCAGCGCTAGGAGGCTTCTCGCCTACACGCTAATGGGTGCGCTGGTTGCTGGCTTGACTCTGCTCATGCTACACCTCTACGCCCCCCTGGGCTTCGTGGAGGCTAGGACAGCGGCTTTCGTCTTCTTCACGCTTGGCGAGGTGCTGCGCTCACTAGCGTTCCGCAGCGAGCGGAGACCCTTCTTCAAGGGCTTACTACAGAACAAGACGCTGCTAGTCAGCGTTGCACTTACAGCAGCGCTGTCACTGCTCCCCCTCTACTCACCCCTAGCATCGGTCTTCGAGGTTACGCCCCTAGCGCCAGCCGACCTACTCATAGTGATCTCCTTCATAGCCGTCCCCCTGGCATCCATAGAACTCGGGAAAGCAGCTCTACGCGCGCTACGCTAAAGATATTGCCGCACGCTATTAACACATCCTTTTATAGGTTAACTTGGAGTAGAAATCTGAAGATACATGAAAATTACAACTAGTTTAATAAAGGCGGATATAGGCGGCTTGGCAGGGCACGTAGTAGTACCCCCCAAGCTTGAGGAGTTTGCCAGGGACAAGCTCAAGCAGGCAAAGGAAACAGGGCTCATCATAGATTTTTACGTGTACCACGCTGGCGACGATCTCCAGCTATTCATGACTCACACCAGGGGAGAAAACGATCCCGAAATACACAAGCTCGCCTGGGAAATCTTCGTAGAAGCTACTGAGAAAATAAGCAAGCCACTAAAACTCTACGGAGCCGGGCAGGATCTGCTCAAGGAAGCTTTCTCTGGAAATATTCGCGGGATGGGTCCGGGAGTCGCTGAAATGGAGTTCGAGGAGAGGAAAAGCGAGCCTGTACTCATCTTCTCCGCCGACAAGACGGAGCCAGGCGCATGGAACTACGTCCTCTACAAGGTCTTCGCGGACCCATTTAACACCGCTGGCCTAGTCATCGACCCCGCTATGCACAGCGGCTTTGTCTTCGAAGTCTACGACGTGTATGAGCATAAGGGGGTGAAGATTTCAACCCCCGAGGAAAGCTACGACCTGCTCGCACTCATAGGCACAACAGGCCGGTACGTAATTAAGCGCGTCTACAGGAAAAGTGACGGCGAAATTGCAGCAGTATCATCAGCTACGCGCCTCAGCCTAATAGCCGGCAGATACGTGGGCAAAGACGACCCTGTCCTGATAGTGAGGACACAGCACGGCCTTCCCGCAACCGGGGAAGTCTTAGAGGCATTCGCATTCCCACACCTGGTAGCGGGGTGGATGCGCGGCTCCCACACCGGCCCCCTAATGCCAGTCTCACTTCGGGACGCCAAGTGCACGCGATTCGACGGTCCACCCAGGGTCGTCGGGCTAGGCTTCAATATACACGAAGGCAGACTAGAGGGTCCAGTAGACCTGTTTGACGACCCGGCATTTGACGAGACGAGGAGACAGGCGCAGATCGTAGCCGACTACATGAGAAGGCACGGACCTTTCATGCCCCACAGGCTGGGAATGGAGGAAATGGAGTACACCTCGCTGCCCATCGTCCTCGAGAAGCTGAAGAGCAGATTTGTACCGGTTGAAGCCGAGTAGCTCCAAGGTTAAAAGCCCCTAGCCTAGAAAATGCTAGCTTTTTCTATTATCGTTTCCTCCTCGAGGGAAGCCGGGTTAACTTTCACGAATCCAAGCATCACGGTATCGTCCCCAGTAACCTCTGCGCCTGACATGACCTCGAAGCTCCGCGATGAGAAGTCCAGGCCCACGATGACTCCTATCCCCTTGAGAAGCCTTCCACCGCCACTAATGCCTACAAGGCTGTGCATAAACTCAGCACCCGTGAACACCCTGACACGGCGATGCCCGTAGATCGTCTTCAGGAAAGAGAGCACCTCCTCTGGCACCGCCTTCTCAGCTATAATGCTCAAGTGGTCATCTGACTTCTCTGCGAAAAAGACTCTGCTGCCAATTATGTACTCAAGCCTTGAAGCCTCATTCCTGTCGAGCTCCATTCCCGAGAAGGTGGTGGTGTAGAGGAATCTCCCGCCAGCAAAACTGACCCTTTGAGTTTTTGCATTCCTTAAAAACTTCCTGTAAAGGTACTTCCTGTACTCCTTCCTGTCAAGCCTATCCCTGGGCCTAACGAGCTGAGGAGAATCAACCCTGATAACCCTAGAAACCTGACCCAGGAGTTTAACCATCTGCACGCACTCGCCAGGCTTAGAAACCACCAGCACAGCGTCAGGCTTCACCACAAGCGCCTTGAAGACTTTCAGCTCCCTACCCTCCCACTCAGTAACCCACCCAGTGGTGTCGATTACCACTCTGCTTGCCCCAAGCTCCCCCTCCGCCTTATCCAGGAGAAGCTTAACCCCCGCCAGGTGTCGATGCAGCAGACCCGCCGGAGTAATATTCCCCACGAAGAAGCCGTCCACGAACTCAGCCTCCGACAACGAGATAACAGGCCTCTCCACAAGTCCAAGCCCCACGGAGGCTGGGGGACCGATGCTCTTCTGCCCAATATCAGCATCAATAACCGCAACTCTCTCCCCACCCTCAGCAAACCTATTTGCAAGGAAAGTAGCTAGGGAGGTCTTCCCTGAGTCAACGCCACCAACAACCATCACCCTCTTCACACCCCTCTTCAACTCTTCAAAGGCCTCTTCCCAGGAGGAGGGCACCGTATCGCCCTTAGCGAAGGAAAACTTCCCCGAGAGTACCTCCACCTCAGTCTCCTTCGAGGCATAGAGGGGAACAGCTCTAAAAGGCTCGACAAGGTATTCCTTACCCCCCTCGATCGCAGAGCCGAAAACCCTCACCTCGCCACTCAGCACCCTAAAGCAGGCCTCGCCCTCAACAATCAGTGTGTAGCCCTCTGGAACAGTCACCTTCGGCATCAAGCTCCAGTAACTTTTTATCTTTGCAAAAATATTTTTTGCTGTGAGTGAGGAGTGCTACAGGGCTGGGGGAGTCCTCGTGCGGCTCGTAGAGGGCGACATAACAGAGCAAGAAGCAGACGTCATAGTCAATGCTGCCAACAGCTTTCTAAAGCATGGGGGAGGCGTCGCACTTGCGATCGTGCGTAAGGGCGGGGAAACCATTCAGAGGGAGAGTGATGAATGGGTGAGGACGCGCGGGCCCGTGAAGGAGGGCGAGGTAGCGGTCACCTCCGCCGGGAAGCTGCGAGCGAAGTACATTGTTCACGCTGTGGGGCCAAGATACGGGGACCCCCAGGGCGACGAGAAGCTGAGGAACGCCATACGCAACTCAATCCTCAAAACGGAGGAACTAAGCCTCAGGAAGGTGGCGCTGCCAGCAATCTCGACAGGAATTTTCGGCTACCCATATGAGAGGTGCGCACAGGTAATGGCAGAAGTAATTGCAGAGCTCTCGCCAGGACTGAAGAACGTCACTGAAATTGTTGTCTGCCTATGGGGAAGGGAAGCCTTCGAAAAATTCAGAGAAGTGTTCAGGTGCAAAATGCCCAGCCACGCTACGCCTTGCCCATAGTGCTCCACCGTCTCCCGGCGGTTACCTTGCTAGTGGTGCCCTGAGTTGCTCGAAGTCGCGATTTTGGCGGGCGGGGAGGGGAAGAGGCTCGGCACAGGCATTAAGCCGTTACTGCAGGTTTGCGGTAAACCAATCCTGCTAAGACTCCTCGAAAAGCTAGAAGTACTGGGACTCAAGCCGCTTATAATCGTTCACGACGAGGAGCAGAAGAAGAAAATCGAAGAGGCGCTCGTAAACGCGGGAGTCAAAGCTGGGTGGAGAGTGCTCCTCGACGCACTGAACAAACAGGCATCAATAGTAGGCATATACACAGCTCTAATCAACGCCTCCGGGGAAGTTATCGGGGTCATGCCGAGCGACACTCCATTCCTAAACCCCGCCGCTCTCCTGAGACTCCATGACAAGCTAAAAGACTCTGATGCATCGATCCCACTGTGGCCAAACGGCTACATCGAGCCGCTGATAGCCATCTACAGGGTACAGCCGACCCTAAGAGCAGTGGAGGGGTCTCTAGTCAGAGGAAGCTTCCAAGTGTCAAGCGCCCTGAGAAGGCTAAGGGCAAGCTACGTCCCCGTAAGCGAAGTCTTCGACTCACCCGAAGTGGAGACTCTCAACATCAACTCTCCAGAAGACCTGGAAAGAGCAGAAGAAATATGCGCGAACATAGCACGCTAACCTGCAGCGCGCCGCCGAAGATTTTTGATATTTTTAAATAAAAATAACGAAAAGCTTAAATTTTTGCGAGGAAATTTAACATGACCAGCATGCCAATAAAAGGCGGTTACGTAAACAAAATTCTCACAGTAAACCTAGCAGACAACACCATCCGCGAGGAACCAATAAACCCCGCAGTTGCTGAAAAGTACATCGGTGGCAAGGGATACGCCCTCTACGTATTCTACTACAAGTACCTCAAGGAGTACATGGCTAAGGGAATCTCCCCAAAGGACATCGACCCGCTGGGCCCCGAGAACGTCCTGGCATTCACCACGGGACCAATAACAGGCGTTGCTGGAGCCCCATCCCCCGGAAGGCACCACGTCATGGCTCTCAGATCTCCGCTCACAGGCTCCCTCGCTAGCGCAGACACGGGTGGGGAGTTCGGCGCCTACCTGAAGTTCGCGGGCTACGACATGATCTTCGTCGAGGGGGCGGCTGAAAAACCAGTATACCTGGAGATATCTGACGGACACGTGGAGATAAAGGATGCATCAGACCTCTGGGGCAAAAACGTCTTCGACACCACGCGCGTACTGAGGAGCAGGGTGAAGGGCGAAAATGTGAGCGTATCATGCATAGGGCCCGCAGGGGAAAACCTGGTCCTCTTCGCGAACATAATGAATGATGAGCACAGGGCTGCCGGCAGAACAGGCGCCGGAGCGGTTATGGGGAGCAAGAAGCTAAAGGCGATCGTGGTCTCCGGGACCCAGAAGCCCCAAGTAGCGGATCCGGAGGGCTTCCGCGAGCTTTCCAAGACCTTGACAGAGAGGATGAAAAAGAACGCCGTCACGGGTGAGGGACTGCCGAAGTACGGCACGGCGATCCTAATCAACATAATTAACCAAGCCGGGATGCTGCCCTTCAAGAACTGGCAGTTCGGCTACAACCCTGAAGCTGACAAGATCAGCGGAGAGACGCTTGAGAAGACCTACCTCATCAAGAGGAGACCCTGCTGGGGCTGCCAGATAGGCTGCGGAAGAGTCACGAAGGTGCCCTCAGGGCCCTACCAGATACTGTACACCGAGGGTCCAGAATACGAGTCCATATGGGCTCTAGGGAACTCCACAGGAGTGATGGATCTGGCGGCAATCGTAAAGGCAAACCACTTCTGCGACGAGTTCGGCATAGACACCATTTCGATGGGAAGCACCATTGCAGCAGCGATGGAGCTGTACGAGAAGGGCTACATCCCCGAGGAGGATCTGCAAGGATTAGACATGAGGTTCGGGAACGCTGCTGCACTCGTTGAAGCAGTCTGGCGCACCGCGTACAAAGCCGGCTTCGGAGCCAAGCTCGCCTTGGGCAGCAGAAGGCTCGCAGAAATGTACGGCGCACCCGAGCTATCCATGAGCGTTAAAGGGCTTGAGATGCCCGCTTACGACCCGAGAGGAGCCAAAGGCATAGGGCTGAACTACGCGACTGCGAACAGGGGAGGATGCCACGTCACGGGCTACACAATCTCGCCCGAGATCCTGGGAATACCGCAGAAGATAGACCGATTCACCCCCGAAGGAAAGGCTCAGTGGACTAAAACCCTCCAGGACCTTACATGCGTCGTCAACTCCGCTGTGAACTGCCTCTTCACGACGTTCGAGATAGGAGCAAAGGACTACGCAGAACTCTTCAACAAGATCGCTGGCTTCAACTTCACGGAGAGCGACGTAATGAGGATCGGTGAGAGGATCTACAACCTAGAAAGGTACATAATGTCGCTCTACGGCTTCACCGCAAAGGACGACACCCTGCCACCCAGGCTAACAAAGGAGCCAATGCCCGAAGGACCGTCAAAGGGACAGGTGGTCGAGCTCGACAAGATGCTTGAAGAGTACTACAAGCTGCGAGGCTGGGTCAACGGAGTACCAACAAAGGAGAAACTCAAGGAGCTCGGAATAGAGCTCTAAACTAAAAAACAATCTTTCTTTTTTCCCTGCACTAATTTTGCTGAGGGTAAAATTTTAATCCATGACCCGGTAACTAGAAGGGAGGGGGATGGTTAAGGTAAGGTTCCTGCTATTCGCAACACTGAGGGACAAGTACAACAGGAAGGAGGTCGAAGTAGAGTGCAATGGCACTCTGCGAGACGCAGTCCTGAAAGCCTCGGAACAGCTGGGGAAGGAATTTTACAGCGAAATCTTCGAAAACGACACCTACAGGGGGGACCGCATCATCCTCATCAACGGCAGACACATACAATTCGTGTCCTCCCAGGAGCTGAGAGATGGAGACACAATTGCAGTCTTCCCACCGATCGCCGGCGGGTAGCTGCAGGCACAGCACCTTTGTCCCCTCTCCCTAGCGAGGACGACCTCCCGTGTTGTCCCTCGGAGCCGCTCCTAGGGCATATAAGCTGGCGCGCACACCACAACCTTGCATCCTGAGCTCGCAGGAACGGTCGAAAAATCTATATATCCTAATGAAAATATCAATAAGCTTGACAGTGGGGCGCTACGAGCTTAAAAAGCCTGGAACTAAAGGTGAAATTCAAGGTCTGGTTCACAAAGGACGACAAGCCCGTTCTGGGTAGGGGTGGAGTAGAGCTCCTCATGGCAATTGACGAGGCAGGCTCACTGCATGCGGCAGCGAAGAAGCTGGGCTACTCCTACAGCTTTGCGTGGACTTACATAAGGAGGCTGGAGAAGAGCCTGGGCACGAAGCTGGTGAAGTTTTCCAGGGGCGGGTGCAGGGGCGGCAGCGCAAAGCTCACAGATGAGGGGCGAGAACTGATAAACCTCTACTTAAGGGTTGAGTCCGAAATTGAGAAAACCCTTAAGAATCTTCTATGACTCCCCCAGCTGCTCTGCAAATGGCTCACCCCCAGGTGTATGTGCCTAGAAACAAGTTATCGGCTTGAGTAAGGTCTCACAAATACCTTGCAAAAGGCTTTTAAGAGAGTTCCAGAAATACGCTTGTGACCAAGGAGCTTGTAGTAATCGCTCTGGGCGGAAACGCCCTGATCAGGAGAGGCGAGGAAGGGACATTTGATCAGCAATTATCTAATCTAACGCGGATAGCCAGCCACCTGGCAAGCCTCTCAGAGAAGTACAGCCTCATAGTGACGCACGGAAACGGTCCACAGGTTGGTAACCTCTACCTGCAGCAAGAGTCCACGCCGGACGTGCCACCAATGCCCCTACACGCATGTGGAGCGATGACCCAGAGCCTCATAGGCTACATGATTCAGCAAGCTCTCTCCACGGTCAAGCCGGATCTCAGAGTTGCCGTCGTAACCACGCGCGTAGAAGTAGACCCGAATGACCCGGCTTTCACCTCACCAACAAAGCCCGTGGGCCCGTTTTACCCAGAGAGCAGATTAGAGGAGCTAAGGAGAAGAGGGTGGAGCCTCGTACACGTACCCGGCAAAGGGTGGAGGAGGGTAGTCCCCTCCCCCCTACCGAGAAGGATCCTCGAATTAGAAGTGATCAGGAGTCTCATAGGTAACTCTGACATCATAGTTGCTGTAGGCGGTGGAGGCATACCAGTCATCAGAAGCGACAAGGGCTACGTAGGCGTAGACGCAGTAATAGACAAAGACATGGCGTCCTCCCTGCTAGCCGCAGAACTCAACGCCTCGAGACTCGTAATACTCACAGACGTCGAAGGCGCATACCTGGACTACGGCAAACCCACCCAAAAGCTGCTCCCAGAGATCTGCGCGAAAGATGCCTTACGAATGGCCAATGAGGGGGTGTTCCCGAAAGGTAGCATGGGACCGAAGGTGGAGGCAGCATCACTGTTCAGCTTGAGAACTGGAAGAATTTCCGTCATCTCCCACCTCGATAGAATCCTCGAAGCAGTGGAGTATGGGGCTGGGACAAGGATTCTTCCGTGCTGAGACGCGCGCGGGTAAGAGAAGCATGTAGATGGACGGCAGATGCTCTGGTGGGGGCGCGCACTCGGAGAAAGGTTAGTTCTCGTTTCCTCCACACGAATTTCAGGCGGGTGTTCCGCGAGCTCGCGCCCGGCTAGGAGCCTTCGAAGAGGGTCTGAGGAGAATGTGGCGCGGCTTGATCTTTCCCTCCCAGGCACGTAGATTTTTAAGTCGCTCAGTGATCTCAGTAATTAGTGAGCGTAGTTGCGGAAGGTAGCTCTCTTAACGCTCCTCGCACTGCTGGTGGCAGCCTCCCTCGTCTCCAAGGAAGAGGGTAGAGGAGTAGTAATCACCGGCAGCGTTACCTACACGATCACTGGAGGCTTCCTACTGAAGAATGAGTGCAACACCACAGTCAGGGATTACGTGTACGTATCGCTACCGCAGAACACCTCGTATCAGAGGAGCTACGTTGCCTCAATGACCCCGCCCCCCGCGAGGTACGTGGTAGATGAGGATGGGAACGCGTACGCAGTCGTCTTTCTCGAAGCACTACCAGGCAGGAAGTACTGGATAAATGTAACCTACAGAGTGGAGGTTTACAGCTACTACATAAACGAATCAGAGTCGAGAGGCACCTGGCCGACATACGAGCTGGTAAGGAAGTACACAACGACCTCTGGCTACTGGAACATATACAACTTAACGCTTATCAAGCTCGCAAGGGAAATAGCGTACGCGAACACACCTCTCGAGGCAGTCACTCGTTTAGCAAGGTGGGTCTCAACCAGGGTAAACTACCAGGTCTACCTGGGAAGGGCCGGGAGCGACCACGCGGTGACACGCACGTGGCGCGGCTACGCCATAACCGGGGACTGCGTCGAAGTCGCAGACGTCTTCGTAGCTATGGCGAGGATCTTGGGCATACCGTCGAGAACGGTCTTTGGAATACTACTCGAGAGGTACGAGCAAGACATGTGGCTGAATTACTCAACGATCGAAGCCGAGGGAGAATACATCCTCACCCACTGGGGTGGCCACATGTGGCCCCAAGTATACGTAGACCCCTACGGCTGGATAGACGTGGACATGCTTGACGGCATGGCGCCAAACGTGGGGATATACAGCGCCCGACACATAGTCTTTGGAGTGGAGGAGACGAAGTACTACGGCTCAGCGCTCTCCAGCACAGCTATCCCAAGCTACCTAACCCTCGAATACGCCGAGTACCACTTCAGAGGTGGCTAAATGAGGGGGAAATCGGCAGTAATCCTGGTTTTCCTCGCGATGTGCCTCCTATGGCAAGCAGCACGCGTCCACGCGCAGCCGAGGTACTGGATAGCACTTAACTTCCGCCTAACCTTCAACCCGGACGGCACAGTCATCGTGGACCAGAAGCTCCACCCATTCACAATCGACGGCAAGAGTCTCCTCGACGACCCAGACGTCGCGAGGGACATGAACCAGTCACTCCCGCGGATGATCGACTACACCCTGCTGATGTTCAGCGACAACCCCAGGCTATTAAGGTTCTGGGTGCTGAAGGCCCTCGAGAAGAGTTACGGTGAAACTGTGCTATGCGACGTTACAGGCACAGGCAAGATGCAGCAGCTCCCAGGGGCCTACATAGTATCGGTAAGGGTCTGGCTCAACACCAGCAACTATGTGAGGCAAATCAACGGCTCAATCTTTGAAGTCAAGGTCAGGGACAGCTTCACAAGCACCGATCCACGAAGCTGGATAGACGTATTAGAGGTGTTCCTCAACGGGACAAAGCTTCTTAACTACAGGTGGGAGCCTCCCTACTCCCACGGACCCCAGAGCACCCTGGGTGGGCTCACCTGGATAAACCACAATGAGCAGGAAGCTCCAGACTTCTACGTCTTCCAGCTGGTCATACCTGGGCTGATCAAGGTGGGGGAACCCCCGGAAGTAAGAGCGGTTATAAGGACTGCCGAGGTTCTCGGGGACGGACTACACGTAGTAGTGGAGAATACCGGGGCTACAAGCGGCTACGTATACGTCTGGGTGCACTCAACGCCGGACCAAGCCAGGAAGGCATACCTGTACGTCAATGAGAGAGTCGAGCTGGTCTTCCCAGATGTAAGGAACGCCCCGGTAGACGTTGAGCTCTACTCAGGCGATGCCCTGCTACATAGGGCGACTGCTACGAGGCGTCAAGGCTTAACCGTGCCACCCTACTGGCGTCCACACATCGTAATTGCGATAGCTTTCGCTGCGGCGGCACTAATGGTCGCGGCGGTACTTCTCTACAGGAGAAGAGAGATCCGGCTAAAAGCTAAGCGCGCGCACCCTCATCCCCGCCACGTTGCGGCGGCCTCATCGCAGCCCTCAGCGTTGCTGTTGGGGTGCTCTGGAGTCATGGGGTCGTCGCCTCATCCTCTCTTTGGGCTCCCGCGCGCAGGAGCCCCTTAGAGGCTTGAATGATCCTCTGCTCCCAGGCGAAGGGTGCTAGTAGGTGAGCACGTTTACGTGCCCCTCCAGCCACTTCCTCACGGCTTCGAGGATCCTCGCAGCCATCACCATGTAGTCGTCCGACTCCTCCCTCGCCATCCCCGCGAAGTAGGCGTAGATGAGGCAGTACTCTACGCCCTTGTCACGCTCCCACTTTAAGCCGCACCTTGGACACCTGTAGCGCACGCTAAGCAGTATGCTTCGATGTTCCAACGTCTCTTACCAGGACGTAAGGGGTCCTCGTGGGGGTCTCCACCTCCCACCAGTACATGTCGTAAGTCTCCTTCCCAAGCGCAACCACGTTCTCCAGGATCCTCGGGAAGCTATCCGCAATCCTCAGCTTCCTCGCCGCTCCAACGATTTCTCCATTCTTCACGACCAGGATCGCGTCTCTAAGGATGGTGCTAAACGTCCCCTCAACGTAGTTCTGCAGCCTTGTGTACCAGTTGTTGGTAGCAATTAAGCCCTCCCTCATCTCGGAGAGCAGCTCCTCAAAGCTGTAGCCTCCCGGGTGGACACTTATGTTCCAGACCCTCGGGAAGACGATCCCCGCGTTGCCCGTCGACTTCCCACCCATCTTTGAAGCCGTCTTGGAGTTGTGTAGAATGTTTCTCAAGGTGCCCCTCTCAATTATTGGCTTGCTGAATGTCCTGAGCCCCTCATCATCGAAGGAAGCTGAGCCTGGGAGCTCGGGATTCCTGGGATCATCGAGCACCGTCAACTCCTCGCTGGCCACTCTGTCCCCGGGCTTCTTCTCCATGAAGATCGAGAAACCCATCATCACCGAGGAAGCGGTAGCCATGCCTGCAACGTAGTTGAAGAGGTTCCCAGCAACCATCGGTGAAAGCAGCACGTTGGTTCTTCCTGGAGGGTAATCCTCCTGCCTCCTGGACTCAAACGCCAGCCTTGACGCTGTTTCAGCGACTTCCTCGATCTTCCTCACGTCTAGGCGCCTGGAGCCGAAGCTCCACTGGCCGGAACCCTCCCCAGCGAAAGACCTCAAATAGACTTTCAGAGACGTAGAGTCTTCAGCCATGCGTGCACCTTTGCTGTTCACTAGGCACCTTTCCTCGTAGGCGAGTTGCAGCATGCCGGCGAACGTGTCAACCTTGTACCTGTTAGCCGCCTCTACAACCGCCTCAGAAATGGGCGAGGGGTCCTCAATCGCCTTTAGGAGGTTTCGGTCCACAAGACCGGGCAAAGGCTCCGGCTCCTCCGGCTCGGGTAGCGGGGCGTAGAGCATGGAGGGCGGTATTCTCTCATGGATGGGTAGAAGCGAGTCAATAATCCTGTAGACTTCACTTAGGTCGTGGACGGGAGCAGAAGTTCCCAGGATCCTCCCGTTCTTTGCAAGGTAAACCTCGGCAACGCGGTTAACCCAGCTCTGCACAACGCTAGGCTCGCCATTGGCAAACTTAACCATCACGCTTTCACGGCTATAAACCAGCACTGCTACTTCGTCAAAGCCAGTCTTCAAGGCATGCTGCTCTACCTTCTCCCCGATATCTAGCAGCTGCTCCCTGCTCATCCGATCACCCTCAGCTTAATACCCCTCACGCGAACATTTGGGCCGCCAAACCACACAGGCACACCCTGCATCGGCTCACCCTTCCCACACGTCCCAGCGTAGAACTCCAAGTTTTTATCAGCCGCATCTACGCTCGAGTAAAACGTCTTCGTCGTCAACTCTAGGACGGGGTTTCGAACTAGACCTTTGAGTTCCCCGCCCTCAATGAGGTATGCCTCTAGCCCGCCGTACCGCTGGCTCCACCGCTCATCGTCAATATTCCACTCCATGTAGCTCTTAATGTAGACGCCAAGCTTGATGTCCTCAACTAGCTCATCGAATGTGTAGTCGCCCGGCGCAAAGTAAGTGTTCGCCATCCTGATTATTGGCTCCCCCTCATGGCTCATCGCCCTCGCGGCAGCGTTACTACGAGTGTTGAATAGTGCCGCTGTCCACCTATTGTGGAGGAACTCGTTAATTACGCCGTTCTTGTAGAGGTAGCGTGGCCTTGCCGGGACGCCTTCATCATCGTATAGGTAGAAGCCATTGCTGCCCGGGATCGTTGGGTCGTCTATGACAGTTGCACACTCACTACCTATCCTCTCGCCAAGCATTTCCGGCTTAATAAAGCTCTTTCCAGCCTGAGCAGCCTCCCTCCCAAGGATCCTGTCAGCCTCGCTCGGGTGACCACAACTCTCATGAACCATTAAGCCGACAATTTCACTCCCTACAACGACGTCCACGGGCGTGTCAACCGGAGGCTTAGCAGCCTCAACGAGTATCTTTTCAAACGTTTTAACGTCCCCCGGCAGGTAGCCGTGGACGTTCCACTTGTCGATGAGCTCGTACCCACCCGAAGCAGCATGTGAGAAGAACCTCTGTACAACGCCCCTGCTGGGCAGGGATACCACGACATTGTAGCCCAGGGAGAGCCTCGGAATCCTGCTCTTAACGTATGCCCCATCACTGCTCACAACAACCTTTTCCTCCACACCCTCACTGTAAAACGAAGTCATGGTTGCTACCTTAGCCTGGGTGGTGGCTGAGCTAACATTCCTCCAAAGCTCCTGGTGATAGCCGCACTTCTCCTGAAAATCAACATCTTCAGGCCTGGTTTTTGCAGGAACCTCGTAAGTAGCCCTTCCCAGCCTCTCCTCGCTGAGAGCTATCGGCCTCCTCTGAAGCCTAGAGTGGGCTTTCGCCCTCCTGTAAGCCTTCTCGACAGCGGCTTGAACATCGCCCAGCGTAAGAGTACTCGTTGATGCAAAGCCCAGAGACCCGTCAACGATCACCCTTACAGCGATCCCCCTCAAAAAAGACTTCTCAGCCCCAATGATCTCACCATTCCTGGCCGAGATCCCGCTCCCAGAGACCATATGGAAACGCGCTTCAACGTAACTCGCCCCTAACTTTTCACCATGAGAAACAGCCTTCAAAACAAGGTCTTCGTATTCCCACGTCATTTGCTTCAAGAAAACAAGGAGGCGAGAAATATATGTCTTTTTCTGCTAGTCACAGCTGAAAAGCCCTGCCTCTAACGCGCACACCAGCACAACCAGCAGTAAAGTTAAAGAGCATGCCTTTCTGCTGAAATGAGGTATGAGACTAGTATTCATCGGTCCCCCCGGCGTAGGTAAGGGCACGTATGCGAATGCCGTCTCGGAAAGATTCGGTATCCCCCACGTATCGACTGGGGACATTTTCAGGGAAGAGGCGAAGAGGGGCACAGACCTCGGGAAGAGAGTGAAGGCGTTCCTGGACAGAGGCCTGCTTGTCCCCGACGAGATAGTCATTGAAGTTGTCAAGCAGCGCCTATCTATGGAGGATTGCAGGAGGGGCTTTATCCTGGATGGCTTCCCCAGAACGCTCAAGCAGGCGGAAGCGCTCGAGGAGTTCGCAAGACCCGAGTGGGTTTTCCTGTTCAACGCTAGGGACGAAACAATTCTAGAGAGGCTAGGTGGGAGGAGGGTGTGCCCTGTATGCGGCGCCATCTACCACGTCGTATACATGCCCCCGAAGATCCCAGGAATCTGTGATAAGTGCGGCTCAAAGCTGATCCAGAGAAGAGACGACACACACGAGGTGATAATGGAGCGCCTGAAGATCTACAGGGAACAGTTCGCACCAATAATAGACTTCTATAGGGAGCATGGGAGGCTTATAGAAGTCGACGCTAATGAGCAAGCCGAGAAAGTCATACCCATAGTTATTGACAAATTGCTACAGCTATACAGATGCTGAGCCTCAGCACGCCAGTTGCTACTCCGCCTCCGCAGGGCTATGGTTTTTCCACCGTTTTTCCCGATGAGGTCGCCAGGAAGCTTTTTCGCGTGCATGCTGCTTGGTAGCCGTCTCTAAGCCATATGTTCGCGCCCCTTATCAGACTCATTCCGCGGATGTTCCACGGATAGCCTATGAGGACGATGCCCATGCTCATCTTAGCTAGCTTTCGCGTCGAGTACGGCGCTGTGACTGCAAACACCCGGTCCCTGAGCCTCAATCCTCCTCGCTGAGCGCGTAGCAAAAATGTAGAGCAGCATGACCCCCACCGCGCAGAGGATTACGGCCTGGAAGGGGAGCAGCGGAGAAAGCCTCTCTCTGAGCATGAGCCAGGCGTAGAAAACGAGAATGATAACCGAGTAGAAGGGCAGGTAATACCTCGCCAGGTGGCGTGCACCCCATACCCCGCCGTATGTGAGAATCTCCAGGAAATCACGTGAGACAAGCATTGTGACTATGTGGACGAAGAGCACGGTTAGAGGATAACCTAGTGCTCCGAGAAGGGCTACAAGCATGCAGTACATGCTGGAAAAAGCATTAAGGAAAAATGCATTCCCGGCGAAGAAGGACGCTAGAAACCCAGATAATAGCAGGAAAAGAGTTAGCTGGATGAATGGGGATGGGATAAGGAAGGCTATCTCTAGGGAAATGAACGAGGAAATCAGTACCCCGAGAAAAATGCTCCGCCTAAGCACATAGCATCGCCTCTACCAGCTTCAGTAATTGAAAGTCAACTTTCAGTCCTTCTCGCGAACCTAGCACTCCAATTACGCCCTTGTCCCATAGCTCGCTCAGGCGGACAATAACTCTTCTTTCCTCCACGCTGCACACGCCCTCCACGGACTTAAACGGGTTAACCGCTACGGGAACAACATTGTAGCCCCTATAAACCGCCTCCTCGAGAACACGGTTCCCAGAGGGCTCGGTGAAGGTTGAGATCACGAAGATGAGGGATCCCGACTTTGTTAAGAAGGGGGCGGTAAGCTGGAAAACCTCTGAATAGTCAACCAGCGGTTTATACTCAAGGCTTTTAACGTCCGCAAGCGAGTGCAGGATTCGAAGCAAATGTCTCTTACCAAATCCGGGCTTAACCCAGTCGCGATAATTCCCGACCACAAGTAGGGAAACCCTATTCCCCCTCTCACTTAGATAATACACGAGGGTAGCGGCAAGTTCAACCATTTTATCTACAAGAATGCTCGTCAACTCTCTGCCGAGCAGCCTACGAGAGGGGACATCGAGCACTACTAAGCACTCTGCAGACTTCTCTGCCCGATAGGTGTTTACGAAGGGTCTTCTAGCCTTAGCAACCGCTCTCCAGTTTATCCTTTTCCCCGCAAGCACATCAGTCTCCGAGATCTCCATAAATTCGAAGCCCTCCCCCGGGCTATTCGAAGGAATCTCCCCAGCTATACGCGTTGTCCGCGCATACGGCAACCGCAGATAGGCAATCCTGCTAACGCTGGGGAGGAAGGCTACCCCCTCGGCAGGGAGCTCTAAAACCTTTCTCCGCGTTACCAGGAAAGGGTCTAAACACCACACCTCCAGGGGTCCGATTGAAAAGTGTCCCCTAGCATGGGAAGTTAAGCTGTAAGCGAACTGAAAACTTCCACGCGGCTCCAGAGCTACTAGAAGGTGCGGGAAGCGATCCAAAACTTTTAAGTCTCCACGTATATTATCCCTTATCTCCAACAATGCATCCCGACCTGAAAGGTTTGCTACACTGATTTTCACCCGTATAACGTCTCCAGCAAATGTATTACTGGGAGAAACTTCTCGAGAAACTCGGAGCTGCGAGGCTTCCACTGGTTTATGAGATGCGGCCACCAGGACCGGCAGTAGAAATGGCAACGAAAGCATAGAGAGGAACCATTTCTGAAGGATAAGCGAGGCCGAAAATATGAGAAGCCCAGTAAGAATCAGGAAAGAAGCCTTAGCGGTCAGCGCGTGCGCCACCTATTACCCCGCATTTTCGCGCGCTTATTCGTGAGAGTGTTGATAAAAGCTTTTCGTTGTAGTGCGATCTAGCAGCTAGCCCCAATCCCCAGAGCTTCGCACGCACCAGCAGCGAGAATAATCTCCGCCCCAACAGGAGCCGGGTCCAAACATTCAAAGCCTCGATGTGCACATCGCTACTGCTCCAAGCTCTCGAACAATGAACAGCTTGAAGAGCCAATCCCCGGAGCCCCACCCTTGCCCCAGGGTCGCTGCTGGCGTGATTGAATTTCTTCTTAGCCATATCCTTCTCCCCTCAGGGCGCCTGGCGAGCGCGCACCCTTGCCACTGAAATCTCTCGGCACTTCAACTCTCTGAAGGACTCTTTCAACGAGGATTTCAGGGGTAACCCCCCTTACAAGCGACTCTGACTTCATTACCAGCCTGTGAGCTAAAACGCTCACGGCCACTTCCTTTACGTCATCCGGCAAAACGTAGTCGCGCCCCTTTATGAATGCGAGAGCGCGGCTCGCCTTTAATAGGCACTCAGTCCCCCTGGGGCTTACACCCACCTCCACCTCCCTCAACTCGCGTGTTGCGCGACAAATATCGACAATGTAGCTGAATATTGATTCATCGACGTAAACGTCTTCAACCTTCCTAGCGAGCTCTAGAAGCTCGCTTTTACTCAAAACCTTCACTATATCCGGCTGATCTTTTTTCCTTTCAACTCGCCTCTTAAGAATCAATAATTCTTCATCGTAGCTGGGGTACCCCATCCTTAACTTCAAGAGGAATCTATCTAGCTGAGCCTCCGGCAACGGATAGGTTCCCTCGTATTCGATGGGGTTAAGCGTCGCTATGACCATGAAAGGTGGCTCCAATGGGAAAGTTACGCCATCAACTGTGACCTGCCTCTCCTGCATTGCCTCAAGCAAGGCGCTCTGAGTTTTTGGAGGTGCCCTGTTAATCTCATCTGCAAGAAGGATATTGGTGAAGATTGGTCCACGCCTAAACCGGAAAGTTGAGCTATGCAGATCGTAGATGTAGCTCCCAGTAATATCGGCTGGCAACAGGTCCGGGGTGAACTGTATCCTTCGAAACTCCAGGTCCAGTACCTTTGAAAAGGTAGACGCTAGGAGGGTCTTTGCTAGCCCAGGATAATCCTCAATCAATACGTGTCCACCGGAGAGAAGTGCAACGAGCAGCTTCTCAACAACCCTCCTCTTGCCAACTACAGCCTTCTCAACTTCCAGGAAAACTTTTTCAAGCCTCCTACTCTCCGTTGCCGCCATTTCAGGGCACTCTCCACCTACTCCACTTGAAAAATAAGTTTAAGAAGCTTCTTCTCATCGTTAACACCTAGTTTTCCCCGCAATACATTCTCAAGCAAGCAACCATCTTTCTCACTAGAGGCGGAGGCGATCCTCGGAGAATATTTGAGGAGTGGTGCAAGAATTTCATAAAACACAAAGGGGAGGAGGAAAAGAGTCATTAGCCAGAGAACGACCCTGGGAAAAATCTCGTTGAACAGGCTAACAGTACTAAGGGTCAAAATCACCATGATATATGACGCCATCACTAGCTCTCTCTTCCTCACGTTCCAGTCGCCCCCTCCAGGATACTCAGTGCCAAAAATATTTTGTTAAGCGCGCCGACTGCGAGTCTTCGATGCTCCTCACTTAGGGGATGATTACTGTAAAGTGCTAATTCAAAGAGGCTTGTGAGTTCTTCAACAGCATTTCTGGGGAGGACAGGTACTAGGTGAGCAATGACGACCATAATTTCGCGCGCAGTCCAAAACTTTTCCAGCTTAACACCACGCACCTCGATCGCCCTGCAAAAAGAGTTGTAAAGCCTAACTATTTCGTGCCTAAGGTCACCCTCTTTACCCTCCAGTCTTTTCAACGCCGTTTCAACCTCAGTTTTTACCTCCTTCTGAAGAACGTCGTTTCCGCTTTCCCTCATCTCACGCTGTAGCTCAAAGTAGCCGACAAGTAAAGCTAGGAGAACCACGCAAGAAAATACTGCGAGGACGAGGAGAATAGGCGGCTGAGGAAGGTAGGTCGTGATATTCAATTTAGCTGCTGAAGCATTAGCCGGCATACTTAGCGCTGGTCTAGAGGAATTAGCAAGGCCAGCAACATTGCCTGGGAATGCAAATGTCTCATTTCCACCTGCTTGTCTCCCCTTCTCATTGAGCACAGCGAGGAGCACTGGAAGCATTGCGAGGAGTACTAGCAATTCCCATAAGGGTTCTCGACGATTCAGCGGATATCTCTCTACTTTCGTCTTCATTCTCAGAACTTCAAGGAGAACTTTAACAATTACTCGCCTATAAAAAACTACCACGATGCTAAGTAAACCGAGGAACAGGTAGGCAAGCCAGCTAAAAACTTCTCCAACACTAGTTTCCCTTAACTGGAACTCTGACTCTTGATAGCTAGAGACCAGGAAGAGTAATAGCACGTAGAGAAAGACCTTGATCACGTGGTTGTACCTCTTCATAATCTCCTGAAAGAAAATCTTTACTCGACACTTTTAAACTTTAAGCCCCCCTCACAGGTTTTCCTCTTGGAAGTTTTCCCATGCTTATTGAAAACTGCTAACTAGCGCACATTAAACTCGTTTCCTGCCCTAAGCGTGCGCTCACCCCACATTCCGCCCGTCATTTTTTGGTCAGAGCGCCCTCACAGCCCTCGCTGTATCGGCTTGGGGGTGTCATGGGGTCTGCCCGTTGCCGGGATTCACCCCCTCTTCGGTACCGCGCGCTGGAGCCCCAGTAGCTGCGGGCCGCATCTGCGGTTACCGCTCCTCTGGGGAACGGGTTTGAGGAACCCTAATGCCTCTTCAGCGCGCCCGCTTACTTCCATTCGTCTCAATGTGCGACAAAACCCTTATAAACCCATTGCCAGGAATCTCCAGCATTAACAAGGAAAGCGCGCACTCTGTTCAGGCGTGGAGGCTCCGGGAGATCTTAGAGTGGAGAGAGTACCTGTGTGTGCTGTTGGAAACTGTCAGCGCTGTCTGCGCGCTAAAGAAGGACTGAAATTATTTTCTCAATGTCCTCCTTACCTATCACTCTCCTGAGACCGCTAATGCCTCTCGGGGAAACCTCGAACCTTGGCACCTTAAATATGTCCAGCTTGCCTCCAAACTCCTCCTCAAACCTGCCCAGATACCTTTCTTCCTCCTCAGAGGATGAAACCATGTTAACAAACAAGAACCTCATAGGAACAAACTGGCTCAACTCCCTATACGCCCTGACCGCGACAAAGTAGTCAACAGGGTAAGCCCTGGAGACAAGCGACGAGAAATGAGACGCACACTTTAAGAAGCTGAGAACATCTTGAGCAAGCATACGCCAAGACTCTATCAGCTTCAATGGCTCCTCTGAACCAGTCCTTATCTTGTCCAGCACACCCTTCACCTTGAGGTAGAGCTTCGCAGCCTCACCTAAGTGCTCGTAAAACTCCTTTTCGATCTTGAGCATCCTTAGCCCTCCACCCGTGGCCACAGTATCCCAGACTATTACGTCGCAATTCAGGATCCTGTATAGCTCGTAGATGTAGTAGAGGGTAAACTCCTCAACTATGCCGGGCGCGCCGGCAACGTAATCAATTATTTCTCGACCTACCGGGAAGATGCTCGAGGCAACCCTATAAACCTCGTCGCCGAAACGCTTTTTCCACAGGTCTATGACCTTGTCCTCATAAAGCTGCTCCACGACAAGGTTATCCGAAAGCTTTACAGGTTCGCAGGACAAGGGAAGCTCAAGCACATCGCATAGTGACGGCATAAAGTCGGTCGACAGCAGATAGACACTGTAACCCTCCTCCGCTAAAGCAACCGCCAGCGCTGAAGAAAGGGTAGTCTTACCAACCCCACCCTTACCCCAGAAGCTTAAAATCCTCCTGGCAACCATACTACCCGCCGCACATTTCTCTCTCAATGCTGAGCAACTTCTTCTTCACATCTACGCCGAGCTTATAGCCGCCAAGCCCCCTTACAGATACGACTCTGTGGCACGGGACAACAATCAATATGTCGTTCGACGAGAGGATCCTCCCCACAAGCCTCGGAGAACTAGCCCCCACCCGCATAGCTACCTCCTTATAAGTGGCAGTTGCTCCACAAGGTATAAGCATTACCTCCTCGAGAACGCTCCTCCTCAAGCCAGAACCCCTGATAACAGGCTGAAACGAGAAGGAGCATCTTTCCCCATCAAGGTAGTCCTCAACCTCAGCCTCAAGCCTACGTACGAATGCCCCACCCTCATACTTCCTGTACGACGCCAAGTCTAGAGCATCGAGGTAGTAGACTCTGTAGCTATCAACAAGCGCGCACAGAGTTCCAATAATCGTCGAAAAACAGCCGTACTCCACTGCAGCCCACCCGGCGCGTGCGCCATCGTGCAACCCCACCTTTCGCGGGGCTACGGTATTCACTCCTGGGGTAAGGTAAAAAGCTTTTCGTGGGTATGGTGCTTAGCGCACTGAAAAATGAAAAACTAGATAATTCAGCGCGCCCGCGTGCTAAAGTACACCTTGATCACGTCACCCACAACAACTATGCGGTACCTCGAACTGAGACTCCTCAAAGCATCTGTTATGGTGTCGCGGCTAAACCCCCTTCTCATCAGCTCTGAGATGAAAACCCTACCCACACCGTTAAGCTGGCCCCTCATGGCCTCCTGAAGAATTGCCCTGCTACAATCCTCAACGCTGCCCACGCATCCTAAAACCATTAGAAAAGCTTATTTTCTTTTCTAGATAAAAGCCCCCAGGTTGTTGCCATGCCGCGCGCGGCGCTTGTCCAAGCACATTTGTCTCGGGAAGAAGCTCGCGGAAAGATTTCAGTAATTATTCCTTCCTTCAAGGGCTCGGAGAGACTAGTAAAGCTGGTTAAAAGGATGCTGAGCCTACCGTACCCAAACAGGGAAGTAATCGTTGTACTCGACGAGCCCCTTCCAGGCGTAGCGGAGGAACTAAGGAAGCTTAGGGGTGTCACCCTCATTGAGAGGGGGGCGAGGGCCGGCAAGGTCTCCGCGCTGAACACAGCCATCAAGTGCTCCACGGGCGAGTTGGTAGTCTTCCTGGACGACGACGTGGCAGTAGAGGACGACTTATTCCTCCACAAGATAGCTGAAAGGATGAGGGACAGCGACGTGGGGGACATCAAGAAGGTGATCGTGACATCAAACCTGTTGTCAAAGATGGTTTACATCGAGTACACTTCCTACAACTTCGCAAGCATGCTAATGGCGAAGCTTGCCAAGCGGACAGTAGCCATAAACGGTGCGGCTTTCGTCATCAAGAGAAAAGCCCTGGAAGAAATAGGCTACTTCCACCCATCTCTGTCCGAGGACTTCGACATTGCTCTGAGAACATTCAAAAAAGGGCACAAATTCACCTTCATAGGGGAAACATACGTCTTAAACTACCCCCCAGAGAGCCTAGCTAAATGGTTCAAGCAGAGGAGGAGGTGGGCTGTCGGGCTAGCAAGCTGGCTAGAGGAAAACTCCCTCGACGCCCTGAAGGCAATGCTGAAAATGCCCCACATAATCATTCCAGCCCTGATATGCTCCCTGCCCTCCCTGGTCACTACGATTACTGCCTTCGCACTATACAACCACTCCCTCGAGAAAACTGCGTACCTAATGGCACTCACACTTTCAACCCTTATCAACCAAGCACTGCCCTTCGCCTCCCTACTCGCCATCAACCTGCATCTATCATACCTCGCAACTGCGGGCGCCCTCCTGGCATCACTCCTACTCTTCTCCACGTGGCACCTACTGGCATCACGCGTCGTCAGAGCAAAATCTTACCTCTACCTCTACCCAGTCTACCTCTTCTTCTACCAGCTATGCTGGCTCACAGTCCTCCTCGCGGGCTTCCTGCGAGTCCTCGTCCTCAGGAAGAAGACTGTAGACGACTGGGTTGTCTAAGCCCCTCCTCGGGCGCCAGCGCTGCCCCCAGCACAAGGCGGTCTGCACAGGTACGTTTTCCTGTAGCTTGCTTTTCGACAATTGGCAAACAATATTTACACAACTGTTTTATACCACAAAAATGCAAAGTAGCAACACCGGTGTCTCAATGTATGATGATCACGATACGCTCATCGAGCAGGGCTTACCTATCGCCATCCATACTTACATCGATTGATAAATACCTGCACTCCGCAGCCAACATACTGGTCCTCAACCCGGCAACAGCTCCAGCCATAGAGCTAAAGCAGGGCTACTTGACCCTGGATCTCCGCGAAAGGGTGGTCTTCAGCGTGGCGGGCGAGGCCACTGTAGCAGCTGACGGACAGAGGTACGAGGCGTGGAGAGCCGGCGCCGCTGAGAGAAGCATCTCCGCCTCGACCGACGGGGTAGCATACCTAGCTATAAGGGGTCTGGTCTCGCAAGCCGACACAATCCAGCATTTAAAGCAGGGGGCAGTCCTCTCTGCGGTAAATTCCAACAGCATCCCGGATAAGCTACTTACAGCGCTGAAAATACCTCAAGGCCTAAGGGCTCCGAGCGGGGACTGGCTAGAGTCCGTTTCAAGGCTCCAAAGGCACATCACCCTCGTCTACGACGCTATTCAAAGGGGGGCGGAGCTCGTGAGAGTGAGAGTTAGCGGGGGAGAGTTCGAAGCCTGGGTCTTAGAGTTGGAGTAGTAGAGGAGGTCTCCCCCATGGACAAGTTTTCTGAGCTCGTCGCTAGGAGAAGCTCGACGCTGAGGCCCACGGAGGAATTCATAAGGAAGGTCCACGAGCAGGGCAGGCTCACAGCGCACGAGAGGCTAGAGAAACTGCTGGACAGGGACTCTTTCATACCCATCAACCGCTACATTACCCACAGAGCGACAGGCTTCGGGATGGAGAGCAGGAGAGCCTACGGAGACGGGGTGCTGGCAGGACTCGGAACAGTGAGTGGCAGGAGGGTAGCCGTGTACGCGCAGGACTTCAGCTTCATGGGGGGCAGCGTCGGCGAAATGCACGCCTCGAAGATAGCCAGGACAATCGAGCTCGCGCTAAAGCTCGGGATACCCCTCATTGGCTTAAACGACTCTGGCGGGGCGAGGATACAGGAGGGTGTAGACTCTCTCAAGGGCTACGGGGAGATATTCTACAGAAACGTGATGGCTAGCGGCGTGATCCCCCAGATCGTTGCGGTAATGGGCCCGGCAGCAGGCGGTGCAGTCTACTCCCCCGCACTAGCCGACTTCATAGTCATGACAAAGAAGAGCTTCATGTTCATAACAGGTCCCAAGATTGTTAAAGCGTCGATAGGCGAGGACGTCACCTTCGAAGAACTCGGCGGGGCAGAAGTACACGCGACCAGGAGCGGGTGCGCCCACTTCCTAGCGGAAGACGACGACCACGCAATACAGATCATAAAACTCCTCCTAAGCTACCTTCCAAGCAACAACGTAGAAGACCCACCATTCCTCGAGACCGGCGACGACCCCCTCAGAGAGGAACCCCAACTCGACAACATAGTGCCTGACGACCCCATCCAACCCTACGATGTTAAAGAGGTAATTGCCAGAGTCTTCGACAGGAACACCTTCCTCGAGGTTCACGCATACTTCGCCACAAACGCGGTCGTCGGCTTTGCGAGGCTGGGGGGCTTCCCAGTATGCGTAGTCGCAAACCAGCCAGCAGTCTCCGCCGGCTGCCTAGACATAGACTCCTCGGACAAGATAGCTAGGTTCGTCACCTTCTGCGACGCATTCAACTTCCCAATAGTGACGCTAGTCGACGTGCCGGGCTTCCTGCCGGGGACATTCCAAGAGCACGGCGGAGTAATCCGCCACGGGGCGAAGATCATCTACGCGTACTCGGAGGCAACAGTGCCCAAGATAACCGTGATCATGAGGAAGGCATATGGAGGGGCTTACATCGGAATGTCAAGCAAGCACCTTGGAGCAGACTACGTCCTGGCGTGGCCGACTGCGGAGATAGCGGTCATGGGCCCGAGAGAAGCCATAGAGATAATCTACAAGAGGGAGCTGGAGAAGGCTCCAAACCCGGAGGAAGTAGCCAAGGAGTTCGTCGAAAAGTACAGGAGGGAAATAACCACCCCCTTCTTCGCCGCCTCGAGGGGGTACGTGGATGACGTGATCCTACCACGAGAAACGAGGGCCTACATGTACAAGGCCCTACTCTTCCTTAGGGATAAGAGGGAGAAGCACCAAAGGCCGCCGAGAAAACACGGCGTGCCACCGGTTTAAGAGGTGCTGGAGGAGTGGACTCGACCAGGAGAGCATTAATACTTGCAGCAGTCATCGCGTACCTGGAAGCCAAAAGGAGGAGAGTGAGGCCCGGCGGGCTTCGAAGAGAAGCCCCGACGAACGCCTGGCGGATAGCCTCATTCATGGACATTTCAGAGCACGACCCGTTAGCATCATGCTAGGCTGGCGAGGCGCGCTAAAATGGATCGACGTGCGCAGGAGGACAATGTTATATGCAAAGACGGCTTGAGGGTGAGGGGTAGGTGAGGAAAAGGTTCCTGGTGATCTTCGAGGGGGAAGCCTACGAAGTCGAGGTCGAGGTCCCGGAGGGCGAGTCACCCCTACAGGCAGTGCTGTCTGTACTCCAGACAGGAGTGGTGAGGAAAGTGGAAGCGCAGCCACAAAGCAAAGACTGCGTAGTTGCGCCGATCACTGGGAAAATTAACCAGCTACTCGTCTCCCCGGGGCAGAGGATCACAAGAGGGGCAACCGTCGCGAAGATAGAAGCCATGAAGACACTCGTGGAAGTCAAGTCAAGCGTGGAGGGCACAGTAGGGGAGGTATTCGTCAAGGAAGGAGATATCGTGAAGCAGGGACAAGCGATAATCCGGGTGCGCGCGCTAGGCAGCTAAAATTTGTATATTCCTTCCAGGGTACGGGAAGGGCCCACCACGAGTTATTTTAACTCGTGAGCGCGCGCACCGAATGTAGGGGTGGATGCGCATATAGAGAGTGTTCACAGATGCCTTGAACCTGTCGCGAAACCATCTGGCGAGGTGTGAGAGGCTGGCCTTAACATTCCTATGCATTGCATGCATACCCGTCTACCTGAGAGTTCTGCAATGAGTCCTTTAAAAATTTAAGTCGAATTTCAGTTGTTATTAGGGAAGGAAAACACTGTCTTTTCAACCCTTCTAATCTCCTTTTCAAATTAATTTTCTTTTCCTTCGATGCTTTTATGACTTCTTTCCTATACCACAATTTAAGCATTCAGAAGTAACTTCCAGCTCTTAGCGCGCGCCGCGCGCGGTCTACGCGATAGCACAAAAAGAATAAATTGCTGTTCTACAAGCATTAGATTATGGGTAGCATCGAATTTAAAGGGGTTGTGATCACCCACTTGTCGCACGCTGCCTTCAAAATAGCCGGGGCAAACGTGACCATATACGTTGACCCGTTCCAAGTAGCTTCAGAGCCACACGACGCAGACATCGTGATATGCACCCACGACCACTACGACCACTGCAGCCCGGAGGACATAAGGAAGGTGGCTAAAAAGGGCACAACGATAATCGCGAGTACAAACTGCGCGGGGAAAGTGAGGGCACTGGGCTTCGAGTACAAGCTACTCAACCCCGGGGACAGGATAGAGGTGAGGGGTGTCGCGGTGGAGGCTGTACCCGCATACAACATTGGGAAGAAGTTCCATCCAAAGGAGTATAGGGGGATAGGAGTCCTGGTCAAAGTAGGGGGAGTCACAGTGTACCATGCAGGCGACACAGACCTCATACCCGAAATGGCGAACCTCAAGGGGAAAGTCAACGTCGCTCTCCTGCCAGTCAGCGGCACATACGTCATGGACTGGAGCGAAGCCGTGAAGGCCGCTGAAACGATCTCACCAGACATAGCCATCCCGATGCACTACGGCTCAATCGTGGGAAGCGAGAGAGACGCCGAAAACTTCGCAAAGAAGCTTGCCGGCAGGATCCGAGTAGAAGTAATTTAACCATAGCTGAGCATCCGTGAAGCGGCTATACAGCCAAGCAGAGGGGAGCGACGGCAACGCTACAGCCTAACCCAAACCCGCTCCCCAGGGTGGGCGGTCACAAGCGCAGCCCGCAAATCCTTGGGGGTCTTCGTGTGGGACCGAGGGGGCGCTAGGAGGTGTTAAGCCCTTGGCACTCCATGCCACACATCTTGGGGAACCTTCGATCAATGAAGGGGCGGAATAGGGGGAGTGCGCCGTGATGGAAAGATACCCAGTGATCAGCAATGGGCAGGTCAGAGGCTACGTGAGGACCTTCTCCGACTTCGTCGAGTGCACATGCGATGCAACCACGAAAACCTATCTTTGGTCCGGTGATGCTGGAAGCCTATACGCGGGAAACGGTCCCTTCTACAACGCGGTCTACGAGCCGCCCACAAGCGGGATCCCAAGCAAGAGCCTTGACTCTCTTGAGGAGAGAATAAACCAGATAGCCGCGAGGCACGGCAAACACCTCGAAGGAAAGCATGTAATGGCAGACCTTAGCGGGGGAAAAGACAGCACTGCAAACCTCATGCTCCTGCAAAGGCTGAGAGAAAGAGTAAACTTCAAGCTAACAGCTGTATACGTCCACATGCCCTTCCTAGAGCCTGTGGAAAACTACAAATTCGTCGAGGAAGTTTCCTCCAAGCTCGGAGTCCCCCTGGAAACAGCCACGCCCGACAGGAGCAAGCTCCTCTACTACCTGGCTACCCAGGGGCTCCCAAAGAGGGGGGACAGGTGGTGCACATACCTGAAGACTCGAAGCCTCCGGGAGGCGAAAAAGAGGATCAAGGCCGACTTCGAGGCTAAGGCTGAGAGAGCCCTAGAAGCGGGCAAGAGGTACGAGCGCTTGTCAAGCCTCGCCACCAAAGGCGCATTCCTCAGTGGCGGGGTAGTGAATCTGGTGCACGACCTCACAATCACTGATGTGGCAGGGATCCTTAGGGAGACCGGGCTAATACACCCTCATTACCTGCAAGGCCTGCCAAGGGTGAGCTGCAGGTTCTGCCCCTACAGGGGGCTGTACGAGCTAAAAGCATCGGAAAAGCACGAAGTAGAAGACGAAGGCTTAGTGGAGTCCATACTCGCAAGGACGCATAGGGAGTACTATTCGAACGTGTCCAGCCGAGAGGAATTCCTCAACTACCACCTCTGGCGCTTCACCCCCACACTCGCGAAACTCAGACTCTCAGAGGAGCAGGCGACGAGCACCAACGAGAAAATCACCATTAGGCAGGTGCAGGAAATGTTTTCAAGCCTGTGGGTGACTACCCGTGGCGAGTAAGGGTCTATGGGTGGAGATGCTCGCACAGATAATTCTAGAGCTCGAGGGGTACACGGTCGAGAAGACTAGGCACGTACTCAGCGTTGAAGGCAGACCCGTAGCAGAAATAGACGTAGTGGCAAAAAAGGACGGAGAAACATACTACGTTGAAGTCAAGTCGGGTAAAGTCTCCGTCACGGACGTCAGGCAAGCGTACACAAACGCCAGGCTGGCGGGTGTGAAGCCGCTCATAGTTGCAAGAGGCTTCTCAGACGATGCTGCGAGGATCACAGCGAAAGAGCTGGGAGTAGAAGTGCTGCTCATCCCAGACTACCTCCACCTGATAAGCCCCGAGGAAATACTACAGATAGTCGAGGCGGCTGTCCACCTAACCCTCGAAAAGCTGCTACCAAACCCAGTTAACGAGCTATCCCAAGAAGAATTGCAGGTAGTCAGGGCGATAGCGCTCTCCAACACCTTCGAAGAGGCGGCAAACAAGCTCGGAATCGGGACCCACGAGCTAGGAAGAAAAGTAAGCGAGCTGAGGGAGAAGGGGGCAATCACCTCAACCTCGCCATACCGGCTACTACGGCTCCAGTGCAAGCTCCTCCTCCTAGCTCAGTAACTTTATATTGTCAAAAAACTCTTTTACTTTGGCGAGCCTTAAAATGGGAAAATGCAGCTCTCTTCCACTTCTCCTCCTGCTAGTTGCACTCCTGCTTCCGCAGAGCTTCTACTCACAACCCAGTGAGCAGATAGAGCCGGTAATCTTGTTCGCAAGCGCTGAGAATGAAGCACTTCTCTATGGTGGGTTTGTTAGGCATGGAGGTGCATCATTCCCGCTCTTCGGCCTTGCAACTAGCACGAAGCGTGAAGCATACTTCATAGAGAGCACAGGCTTCATGCTAAGTGCTGCCGCGCACAGAGGCTACTTCTTCTTCGCTGGGACGACGTACCTCCGCGGTCTCCCAGCAATATTACTCGTAGTGATGCGTAACGAGACGCTAGCACCCAAGGTCATATACTCTGAGCTCCCTCTCTTTGGAGTTGACCTCCTACCCGTAAACAGCACGCTCTACATTACGGGCTACGTTTACCGCTACTCGCCACTCAGAGAATCGGACATCATCCTGGTAAAGTACAACTATGTGACTGGCGAGATCGAAGACTCAGCAGTGCTTGGAAGCATAGCGTATGACGACTACCCAAAGAGATTACTTTCAGACGGCAAGAACATAATTATCGTTGGAGAAACTTACAGCTATAACGTGTCACAAAGCGACATTCTCGTAGTCAAACTCAAGCCAGACCTTACGCTCGTCAACGACATGGCTATAGGGGGAGCTGGACCAGAATGCGTGGAAGATGCGCTCTTAACGGCTGACGGCACACTGCTAATCGTTGGCAGCACTACCGGAAGGGACGGGACTGCAGACGCGTTTATCGCGAGAGTTTCAGAGGTAGAAGGACTACTATACTTGACAGCAGTCACGGGATACGGAAACGAGTACGCAATTTCAGCGTCGAAGCTCAAAGATTCCTACCTCATAGCACTGCACGGCGAATTCGAGGAAGAAAAGACGCATACCCTAATACTGAATTACACCCTTCGGCGGGACCTAGAGCTGCAGTCTGTTCTCATCGCCAACTCCAGCGTCGGCGACACAACCCCACTAAAATCACACAGCACTGGCCTCGTAATAGAGACAAGCAACCTCGTAGCAGAAATCTACCCCGAAGAAAAGGCGCTGTGCATAGGCGGAGACTGCCCACCTCTCGCAATAACCCTGGTGGACTTCAAAGAATACGTGGCAAGCCTCCTCTACACACTCCATGGATGGAAACCAACCTACTCGGTAGTTAAGAGGAGAGAAAAACCCAAACTCTACGTCACGGAACTCCAACAGCAACTCCTGAAAATGAACCTCTCAACAGCAAGCCTGTCCATAACCACGCAGCCTTACGCGAGAAAAATCGACTTAGCTAGGGAAGCAATCAAGCTCGTTGAAAGAAACACGCCGCTCCTCCTCTTCACCCCAATGATCGCTGCAACAGTGCTAGTTGCTTGCTTAACAAAGAAGAAGCGCAAGTGAAGTCCATAGCAAGGGGAGACCCATACTTCCCAAGTAGGCAAGACGCCACGCAGCACTCCACTTTTTAATGTCAACCTCCCGAAGACTCGGCAGAAAAAAATGCCCAGCAACAGCTGCAAACTTTAATAAACAGGAAAGGTTCTAAATCCTAACCGCTGGTGAATTACTTGGACGAAAAAGACTACTTACTGGTAAAGGAGCTCATGGAAAACAGCAGAGCACCACTAACCCTTCTCGGAAAAAAGCTCGGCATGACCGACGTAGCAGTAAAAAAGAGACTTAAAAAGCTAGAAAAAGAAGGAGTCATAAAGAAGTACACCATCGAGGTGGATGCAAGCAAGCTAGGCTACAAAAACGTGGCACTAATAGGAGTAGACACAGAGCCGGAAAAAATACTAGAAGTAGCATCCCAGCTATCGCAAAAAGACTACGCGTCCAAAGTATTCCTAACAACGGGAGACCACATGATAATGATCGAGGCCTGGACAAAAGACAATAAACACCTAACACAAGTAGTCGAAGATATCGGAAAAATCCCCGGGGTAAAAAGAGTTTGCCCGGCAATAGTCCTAGAAAAAATAAAATAATAAAAAAATATCAATTTTTCATTGAGCCGCGGTCTGCTTTTGCTCTTTTTTGCCCTTTCTCCTCCTGACTAAAACGTAGGCAACTGCTATCACGATGATTACTACTACTAGGACGGCAATGAGCATTTCAATTGGAAATGCCGCCGCCTTGACGGGTCTTGCCAGGAGCTTCGTGTTGGATAGTGTTGCTGTGTGGGCTGTGGCGTCGGCTTTTGCGAGGAAGTATGGGCCGTTTGAGACCCAGAAGTGCCCGTACTTGCTGAACCAGGACTTGAGGTTGTTGTAGCGCTCAACAGCATCGCTCTCAGTCACGTACTTGCCCAGAGCCTCCTTGAAGGGTATGTACTTGCCAGCAATAGCCTTGCTGAGCTCATCTCTGAGGACGTCGAGGCTCGGCCCCCCAATATAGTTCATCCACTCAACCTTCCTCGCATCCGCCTTATCACTACTAAACGCAAGCTTACCATCACTCTCAGCCAGTATACCGATAGCATACACGTGCCACGGGTAGGCAGCCCAGCTTATGGGCCAGACAGCTATCAGCTCGGCGTCCAGGTACGTCGCGTTGAAGTAGTACTCTATCTTGAGCGGGTGCTCACTAGCAATCTTCCAAGCAATAAACTGGGACCTCCAAGCCTCAAAGCTGGGAACCCAGGACTCGTCGTAAAGCGGGCTACTATTGTCTGCCCTCTCGAAGTACAGTGGGAACCATATGATCCAGTCAGCCAGGCTCATCGTAGAGTTGTCATGATAATACTCGCTACCAATCACGTCGCCAAAGTCCACCGTCACCTTGTTCTGGGCAACCTTAACGCCTGCCTCGCCCGCTGTGACAAACCTCCTCCCCTTGACGTCCCAAGCATACCAAGCGTCACTAGGCACCTCAACCCTGTCAACAAACTTGACAGTCAGCCAGTCCTTGCTCTCAGGGTTCTGCGCGGTCGGCGTCGTCTTCAGGGTCTCAAGCACAGCACTCTTCATCTTGATAGGTATAGGCAGACCCGTGTGTGGGTCAGTCACGTACGCGTTGTTCACAGTCCCGTACATGAGTGCCACATCGTAGATCCAGTTCGTGGGGGCGACAGGGTTCCAGGGCTCAACTATCACCTCACTACTACCGACACGCATTGTGCCCCCAGTCTTGTCCGCGAACCTCAATGTGTAGGGCCACGCCGCCACGGGGTATCCTCCAGAGTAGTCTGCGACAGCATTAACATTCTTCCTCCTAACCCAGACAGCATTCTGATCCACAAGCCAAACCCTCACAGAGTCCTTGATCGCGAGCTGGAAAGCCTTCCTCATCAACCCGTGCCTCTCCTCAACAGTCTTAAACTCTGTTGTCCAAAGCTTCCTAGCCACCTCGTAGAACTCCGGGCTAGGCTTGTAGGCCTGCCATAAAGGCTCTGGTCTCCCGAGAGGCGTGTAGAAGTATCCGAAGTTGCTGCTGTCGTCCCTGCTTACGGCTGTGGTTATCCATCCACCAGTGTAGATGTGCCACTGCCCCAGGGCTGGGTTTCCACGCAGCCATATGGGGCTTGCCTCCTTCGAGGTCTTGTACATCCTCTCAACTGTGAAGCCCAGCTTCTCGAGCTGGTCTGCAACGTAGTCGCCTATGAGCTTCCTCCTGTCCTCAGTCCTTATGAGGAACTTTATCACCACAGGCTGTCCCTTGTAGTACCACTTCCCATCCTTAAGCTCCGCGCCCAGCTTCTTCATCTCCTCGGCTATTATCTGCTTACCCTTCTCGAAGTCGTACCGGTACTCGTTCTCAATGCCCTGTATGACGTCCTTGTACCTCTCGTACTCCGGGAACCCCCTGCTCACCGGCAGCCACTTGGGCGTAGCAAGCCCACCCATAATCTCGTCCACAATGTACTTCCTATCCACGATGTAGTTCATCGCCTCACGTATCCTTGGAACAGAGAACGGGTTAAGCCTGCCATCCTGGAACTCCGGGCCAACAGGGTTAAACGTCAACTCGTAGTACAGGCCGAAGGAGAAGTCGTACGCGAGCTCCGGAGACTCCTTAATCGTCTTAAAAAGGCCAGGGTCTCCAATGTCGATGAAGTAGATGTCCAAGTCGCCCGTCTTCAGCATGGTTACAGCCTTAGCCCTATCCGCGACGGGCACGAAGACTACCTGGTCAAGCCAGCCACTAGGGCTTATCTGCATCTGAGGCTGAGCCCCGAGAAGACTCACCGCCAGCAAAAGGATGGCAGCAGCTACCAAGAGGGTTTTTATTGTCTTCATAGCGGTATTACTTGCTCAGACAAGTATTTAAGTTTTATCCTTTAGATACCAAACAAAGGTAAAATTTATTAATTATACTACCAGGTTGAACGTGGTATGCTGTCAAAACCTGTGCAGAAGGTTGCTCTGCATCTGCTGAAGAGGGGGGTTACTGTACTGGTCACCGTTATTGTGGCAACATACTTGACCATAATTATAGCCAATATGGGAGGGTACGTTGATGAGATTAAAAAAGCGGAGATTACTGAACGCATATACACAATGTACATGAATAATCCCGCGTATAAGGGTATGCCGAGGGATAAACTTCAGAAGTTAATAGATGAACAAGTAAAGCTCGAGTTTCAAAGGGTCGGCTTGGATAGACCCTTCTTGGAAAGAAGTCTCATGTACCTCTGGGATGGACTAACTTTGAATCTCGGCAGAGCTCTGTACATGACGAGCGACTCGGGCTCCAG
>Ga0326760_1000156_pt1 | contig 39298 bp, 36 predicted proteins | sample GCREP_S_FD_207668 | JGI IMG/M metagenome (GOLD analysis project Ga0326760, IMG submission 207668) | Hot spring sediment microbial communities from Geyser Creek Basin, Yellowstone National Park, WY, United States - GCR.EP_S | ecosystem: Environmental > Aquatic > Thermal springs > Near-boiling... | reverse complement strand
ATACCGCTAGCGACGGTTACGTTACCTACGGACACCTCGGAGCACCTCTCCCCGGTGGTGTCCTCGACGATGTTGTACCACCTGGTTAGGGCGTTGAGGAGCTGGGCCACCCTACTACCCTCGACGGCGACCCTGAGAGTAACCCCCTCCACCGGCGGTATGTAGAGGAGCTCTACGAACTGCCTACTCATGTTGACTAGGAATAGGTTGGCGAGTACGTGTAGGAAGACGGGGTCGTCCGACGTGAAGGAGTACGTAACGTTATCCGCCAGGGCGCTCACCGCGTAGTGGGTGGTGTTGAGCCTCTCGATGAGTATGTGGAGGAGGTAGGATGCCCTAGCCTCCCCACTAGCCGCCCGACCAACTACCCTAACTACGTAGCTTACCTCGTAGAGTAGGTAGGCCCTATCCCCCCCAAAGCTCCTCAGCGCCGCCCAGGCGCTAGCTACGGGGGCGGCTGCGGTGAGTAATGCGAGGGCAACCAGTACCGCGGCCGCGCACCTCAACTTATTTACCCCGACACCCCGCTAGCCTGGGTATATAAGGTAGGTGATGAAGCACGAGCGGGATGAGGTGTGATTAGTAGCAAACCGGCTGAGGCTATTCTAGACCACGACCACCTGGAGGACGTAGACGGGGCGATCTACGTAGCCGTCGGGAACCGCCACCTACCTAACGCAGCCGTAGCCTACCTCAAGTACGTACCCACCGCTAGGAGGACCCTGTGGTGTAGGGGTGGTACCTGCTTCGAGAGGGTGGTTAGGAGGTACGGGGCGAGCTACGTCCTAGGTGCCGTTAGGGGGCTCCAGGAGGAGGTCTACGACCCGAGCCTGGGGGTTACGGTACCGATCGTTAGGTTCAGCAGGGTTAGGACCGTATACAGACCTAGGGAGAGGTTAGCCGAGGTACTCAGGAGGCCCAGGGACCCGGTCGAGCTCGACGTAGCCGAGGCCTACGCGGTCCTGAGGAGCTGTAGCGGGGTCTCACCGGGTAGCGTCGGGGTGGACGGGTCGGTGCTGGTCGGTATACACAACCCGGAGGTATCCGACGTAGACCTGGTCGTATACGGCTGTAGGGACTCTGTTGAGGTAGCCACCACGGCCCACCAGGCCTTCGGTAGGCTACCGGCGGAGGTCGAGGTGAGGAGGCTGAGGGCCATGTCCGAGGTCTACGGACTACCCCCCGAGGTGATGGCGACCATATCCCCACCGTACAAGAGGCTCTACCTAGCTGGGAGGAGGGAGGTTAACATAATGTTCTCCGCGGACACCCCGGGGAGATACGGTGAGAGGGTTCTAGTACCCCTAGCCGTAGCCGAGGCGCTGATCGAGGTGGAGGGGGGTGACTGCAGGTCCCTCTACTACCCGGGTGAGGCGCGCGTCTCGAAAACGATCGACCTGAGGGTTGAGAGGTCCCTAGCTCAGGTAGCACCGCCTCCGGGCGGCGTCGGGCTGGTGCTCAACTACGAGTCCCTTTACTCCTACGTACTCTTCAGGGGAGGTACCGTTAGGGCTAGGGGCGTCCTAGCCCTTGATAGGACCTCGGACACCCTGGTACTCGTAGTAGGTACTAGGGAGGCTTGGAGCTACGTAGTACCTAAGGACCTGACCGAGCCCTCCTAGGAGCTAGGAGTACGGCTACGACTATGGCTAGGCCCGTAGCTGAGATAGCTAGAGCTAGTAGGGCCAGCTGCTGAGCTCGGTCTACGTAGGACTCGAGCCTAGCCTCGAAGCTTCTAAGACCCGCGAGTGAGCCCTCCAGTGAGCTAACCCTACTCCTAAGCTCCCTAAGTTCGGCACCTACCGTAGCGTTAACCCTAGCTAAACTAACGACTAGCTCGAGCCTCACGCCCCCTAGTAGTGACTCGAGGTTCTCCACCCGTCTTAGTAGCTCCGAGACCTGGGTGAGGGCCTCCCCAGCTCTACCTGATGCCTCAGCTACGGACGCGTTCAGGTACGCCAGCCGCGCTAGGGCCTCCCTCAGCTCATCCTCAACTCTCCGCAGAGCCCTCTCCAGCTTAGATACCTCCCCCAGCGCTCTCTCGGCTGGGTCCTCGGGGACTACGTAGAGAGGTGCTACGGAGCTTACGCAGTAGGTCTCGGAGCAGGCGCTCACCTCGAGGTAGGCGTACCCCCCGGGTGGGTAGGCCGTTACGTTTACGTAGAGCATGGCCAGCCTACCGGTACGCTCGACCTTAACGAGTGAGACCACCGGGTCGCCGGGGTGGAGCTGCCTAACCCTAACGCTAAGCCCCTCCTCAGGCATGTAGACGCCGACCGTCCCAACCCTACCCACTACGTAGTACCTCTCCACAGCTACACCGAGCTGCCTCACGACCTCCACTGTGACCGGGGCGGTCGGCGGCGGGGCTACTGCGATACCCGCTGTGAGGGTTAGCCCGGGTACCGATAGGTCCTCAACCCTGAGCTCTAGGTAGGTCTGCCTAGCTACGTAGGGTACTACCAGCCTGGCCGTCAGGGAGCCCCTGAGGTTGGTGTTATCTAGGAGTAGAAGGGTGTCGGCTAGGTACACAGCTAGGGTGTCCCCGAAGCCCAGCCCGGATACCTGTAGCGTCAGTAGGGTACCCGAGGTGGTGTTCCTATCCACCCTCAGTACGGGCCTTACGTAGAGTAGAGCCTCACCGAAGGCCCTACCACCGTCGGCTAGCACAACTACGGTGTTACCGTCCATGTGCGTATCGGGTACCCTAACGACTACCCCACCGGCTGAGTACTCACCGGAGAACACCCTAACCCCAGAGAGGAGCACCTCAACAAGCTGACCTGGGTAGACACCGGCTACCACCCTAACGCTATCACCGGGCTTAGCTGTAGAGGGGCTGATGCTTACAGGTAACACCTTCACGTCGAGATCCACGGCCTTAGCCACGGCTCCGTAGGCTACCACCCTCCCGTAGCCGGACCCAGCGTCCTCTAACCTCCTAGCTGTAGATGTTACTGTATCGTAGACAGCCTCGACCAGTTGGGGACCTCTAAGACCCCTCCTAGATAGCTCCGCGGAGACCAGTGCCGCGATACCGGCAACTAAGGGTGTTGCAGCACTGGTACCGCTACCTATAGCTAGTAGGTTACCTGGGTAGGCCCCCGCTACCTCAACCCCCGGGGCTACTACATCCGGCTTGGAGTACCTCCTGGGGTAGGTACCCTTGAAGGGCCAGCTATCGGGTGGTGTAGGCCACTCCACCTCCTCGAAGCTACTGAAGCGGGCCACCCTATCGTTTACATCGGTAGCTCCAACACCTATAACACCCCAGATGTTACCGGGGTTCGCCGTGACGTAGGGCCCTCCGTTACCTATAGCAGCTACCGGGACTACCCCCAGCTCAATGAGCCTCCTAATAGCTGGTAGGAAGACGTTGCTGTAGTTACCCAGGGCCCCCAGGCTCATCGAGACCACCGCAGGTCTCGGGATGTTCAGGTACCTCCTTAGGCAGTCGTAGGGTGCTGCAACCCACTCCAGCCCTGCCAGTACCTGCGCAGCCGTACCGTAACCTCCCTGGAGTACTGCCGCGACCATAAGCCTAGCCTGGGGTGCTACACCGAATAAGTAGTTCGAGGTGTCCCCACCTACCAGTATACTACTTACCCAGGTACCGTGGCCGTGGGTATCCCTAGGGGTAGTACAGACCGGGCGGCCCCTCCTATCGAACTCTATCCAGCCCCCGGGGTACCTCGGGTCCTTCGGGTCCACCGTGAGTAGCTTACCGTCTAGTAGGGGGTGGGTAGGGTCTACACCCGTATCGAGTATAGCTACGACAACCCCCTCACCCGACCTGTTCAGGTAGCCCCAGACGAGGTCGGCACCGACCCTGGATACAGCCCACGACCACGCCGTTGTGTAGCTGTAGCCGGGCTGGGCCAAGGACCTGAGGGGGCCTAGGACCCTCAGCTCACCTAGAGCTACGGATACCTCGAAGTTGGGGGTCAGCCTGTAGGCCCTGGCAATAGCTTCCGGACACTCAACTAGGGCTACCCCGAATAGAGGGAAGTCCCTAACTACGGTGCAACCGTAGGACCTTAGGTAGGCTACTACACCCGGGTCTCCGGAGTAGTCTGCCAGGTACTCACCGACGGGGCCGGCGAGTACTAGCCAGGTACTGTGGGGGAGTACCACCAGGGCTATAGCTAGTATGACTATCGAAACCGCGTACCTAGACCTAGGGTGCACGGACTACACCCACTACCGGAGCTGGAAGTAGCTAAAAACCTCAGCTACCGAATAAAGTCAGACGGCTGTCTAGAGTAGCTGTAGGCGTATGACGTAACTTATTAACCCCAGCCCACGGCATATCTGGAGGGACCCTCAGTGGAGTCTGATGAGGAGCTCTACGAGCTCTACGGGGAGTACGTATCCCTGAGGGAGCTCGGTATATGCACAGCCGTTTCGACAGCCCTAGCCATGCTGTTCTTCTACATAGCCCCGAGCGTCGCTGGGCTACTTAACGTAGCTGCCAGCGGGCTGTCGATCACCCTAGGTGCCGTAGGTGCTACAGTAGGCTTCGCGATCTCCCTATTTCTAGCTAGGGTTAAGAGGGAGGTTAGGGAGGTGTAGGTCTTGGACCCGGTTACCGTAGCCCTAGCGGTACTCCTCTCAGCCCTCTCCTGCCTACTCTACATATTCATCGGGATACTACCCGGTACCGACGAGACCGCGACCATGGCTCCGATAGCCCTCACCCTACTACTAGCCGGGGTAGACCCCCTACTGGTCCTAGTGTGGTTCGTGGCCAGTATAGCGGCCTTCAAGATGGCCGACAGCATACCGGTAGCTCTCGCCGGGATCCCCGGGGGCGTTATGGCCGTACCGCAGGTTCCTGATGCCCTGGTAGCTAAGGAGCACGGGCTAGCCGATACGGTACTAAGGAAGGGTATAGCCTCGAGCGCGGTCGGCCAGTTCGTAGCCCTGGTCGTAGCCCTAGCCCTCTCCTACCAGCTGATGCCTGCGGGTGAGTGGCTGAGGACTGCGGACACGGTCCTCGGTGTTAAGGTAGCCCGCTGGTTCTGGCTAGTACTAGCCGGGGTGGTCGTACTAGCCCTAACCTCTAGGAGTAGGTGGGTAGCACTACTATCGGTACCCTCCTTCGCCCTGCTGATCCAGGGGCTTAGGTCAGTCTACGGGAGGCCTATATACATAAGCTTCTTCCTGGGGATAACCATAGGTCCCCTAATGTTCGACCTCCTCTCAATGCTCCACAGAGAGCTCAGGAGGTCCTACACCAGGAGGGGGTTTAAGGAGGTTAGGCTGGTTAGGGTGGGTAGGATAAGCCTGAACCCACTTAGGATACTGACTAAGGAGGAGCTAGCCCACAGTACACTGTGGTCGGCTATTACCTCAGTCCTAGCTACGGTGATGTCCCCCGTAGGGCTCACCATACTGATAGGCGACCTACTGAGGGAGGGTAGTAGGGATAGGGTTAAGGGGGCCGTCCTAGCATACACCGTTAGGGACGCCATAAAGAACGCTACCTACGTAGGCGGTACCCTAATACCGCTACTAGTGATAGGCCAGCCCACCGGGCCCATGGCTGCGGGGCCTGCCATGCCGTTCTTCACCAAGCTGGATAGCCTGGGTATGACACCTAGGGACTACATAGTCTCCAGGTACGACTATGTAACTATAGTTATATCCCTCCTCCTAGCCTCGGCCATAGCCTTCCTAATAGCCTATCCACTACTCGTGAGGTACTCCAGGAGTATAACTTTGGCGGTGTTCAGGAGGGTCCCCGCGGAGGCCCTGTACGGACTCTTCATAGCTATAGTCATCATGCTGGCCTACTACGACGCTAAGGTAGCCGGGGTCTTCGGAACCCTAGTAGTTAGCCTAGTATCCGGAGCACTCTGGAGACTCGGAGTCTCACTCGGGGTCCTCTTCATGACCCTAGTAGCAGCACCTACCTTAGTAGCCCTACTAACAGCACTACCCCTGTAGCTGAGTACTTTTTCACTCTCCCGCTACCGATCTTTTATAAACCGCTGGTCTAGAGCTTACCACGGAGCTAGGTTAGGTAGGGTATGGGTGGGGGTAGGGTTAGGCTTAGGTTCGACTTCGTAGACTTCGGCTCGATATGCAGTAACTGCACCGAGAACTGCTGTAGAAGGTTCTACGCAGTCCTACTACCTGAGGAGGAGGGGGAGTTCTCCTCAAGTAGCTTCGAGGTCCCCACAGAGCTTGGGTGTGTTAGAGCTATAGGAGCTAGGAATGGGAGGCCCTGCCCATACCTAGACGAGGCAGGTAGGTGTAGGATATACCGCGATAGACCCCTAGACTGTAGGCTGTGGCCCGTCATGGTCTATTACGACTTCAGAACCGGTGAGAGGGTTGTGCACCTAGACCTAGACTGCCCAGCTGTTGCTGAGGGCCGCATACCTAGGGAGCTGGTGGATAGGATCGTCGAGGAGATTAGGAAGCTGGAGATCGATGAGGAGTGGTTGAAGAGGTATACCCTAGCACCGTGGCCTAACCACCTAGTAGAGCTCTGCAGGTTTAAGCCCCAACCCGCCGAGTACCCCAAAACCTAGACCAGGTTCTTTTACTCAAGCCCCTACACTAGTCTGGGGGCTCTAGCCCTAGCCACTACACTGGAGACCACCCTACCGACTGTCGAGGCTATGAATACCGCGTTCATAGGCTGAAGACCTAGGGAGGCTATCGACGCCCCTAGCCGCGAGGTTACCGATGCTACGGCGTTAGAAGCTAGGTTCAGTAGGGCTATGAAGTACACTCTGGACTCCCTCCTAGGTAGGTAGAGGGTGTAGATGTTGTTAGCTAGGTTGTAGGCAGCCCATACGAAGCCCGAGTACACCTCGACCGCTAGCTGGGACCACAGTGTGGGGGCTAGGATGAACGCTACGGGGATGGGGGATGTGAGGGCTATACCTACGTAGAGACCCCTCCTGGTACCCACCCTCCTGAGGATCTCACCCCACAGTCTGTACCCAACGGCCTGGCTTAGGTTAGCGGTTACAGCCTTAAGGGTTATCCAGCTCTCGCTACCCCTGAAGACCGTTAGTAGGTAGTAGTTCCAGAGGGCCCCCGGTAGGTTGACGACGGCTGCAAATAGCGCTACCAGCCCTACGTAGCTGGAGCAGTCCGAGTCCCTCGAGACCCTGGCGAACTCCCTCAGAGTCTCGGTAACCCCGGTCGAGGAGCTGGGCGGGTTCAGGTCCTCGAGCGTGGCTAGTAGGGCTGTTGAGGTTATCGAGGAGGCGAGCGCGGTACCGTAGGCTACGGTGTAGGCCTCCGTAGCTGAGTGTACCGGTACTATGTAGAAGAGGGCTGTAGCTGTAGCTAGCCCTAGACAGTTAGCTAGGAGGGCTATGGAGTTTAGGGAGCTGTAGAACCTAACCGCCCTCTCCCTACTGACCAGGTCGGCCCCGACATCCCCCGCTGCTATCCCGGCTACGGACCCGGCGAACTGGGCTGTAGCTACTGAGGCCAGTAGGTAGCCCACCCTAACCCTCTCCGGTAGTAGGTGGCTGAACCCTACCGTAGCCCAGAGTACCCTGTTCAACGCCCCGGGGACCTTCCAGAGGAGAATGCGCCTCTTCCTAAGGGTAGCTACGAGTACGGAGCCGACTAGGTAGCCCAGGCTTACCGAACCTATCTGCAGGAACACGAGGAGCCCTAGGAGGTCTACGTCGAAGTGTAGGACCCTTATAGCGTAGGCCTGGACTAGGGTAGTCGATATACTCGTGGAGAACTGGTACGTCGCTGCCTCAGCCCTCCAGAGCTTGAGTACCCTGGCTAGGCGGTCCTCGGGCAACGCCGGCACCTTAGGCTAGCTAGAACACTACGTCTAGACCCGGCTCGCGGGACTTAAGCTCTAGGAAGACCCTCTCGAAGACGTCCCCGACCTTGCTAACGTTCATTACGTCCAGCACTACGTCGAATACGTAGAAGGACTCGGTAGACCCCCTCAGGGTTACCGAGGGCTCGGCTATCAGGTCCTCCCTAACGGTCTGGAGGGTGGAGGCTATCAGCTCCCTAGCTCTACTGACGTCGTAGGTCTTAGGTACCCTAACCTCGAGTCTGAGGGATACCCCGTAGACCCCCGACCTGTTAACTACCTTAGTGTGGGCTAGCCTCGTGTAGGGTATGAAGACCCTCTCCCTCCTCAGGGTCTCGACTACAACCCCTAGGGAGGTCATGGAGGAGACCCTACCCTGGACCCCGTCGACCTCTATCCAGTCCCCGATCCTGAAGGCCTTGGAGCTCCTAACGAAGAGCTCGGACCCGAGGTTCCTCAGTACGTCGGAGAACATGACGACCACGGCTATACCGACGGCTAGTAGCATGACGGCGAACACCACGGGCTCTGTGGAGAGGAAGCTGATAGCCGTTAGGGCCGCTATAGCGTACACAACGGCCTTGAGGAACATCAGGAACCTCTCCAGGTACTCGTGCTCCTCTATCTTAACGAAGTAGGCTACGAGTCTGTCGAGGTACTTAACGACTAGGTAGGCTACTGCGATAGCTATAGCTGCCTGGACCACCCTCACCAGGTAGTTCAGTATAGGCTCTAACCACTCCGGCATCCATCACCCACCCGGAGGCCTCCTCGACTCCAGCGCTGTGTACACCCTCTCGGCAAGGGTAAAAAGCCTATTGACCCTCTCTACGCAGGCTACCGCAGACCTTTCCGTAGGTGCTACCACCACCAGTAGGTCCCCCTCCTCCAGCCTACGGGTTGGGGAGGTTACGTACGCGCCGCACCTATCGTACACGAACAGAGCTCCCCCGCAACCCCTCGTAGCATCCACGAGCTCCTGGAGGGTTATACCGAGCCTAGCCCTCCTGAATACCCTGTACACCCTAGCGTAGGCGTTGGCGAACCCCCCGATCGGTATGTCGACCCAAGTATCGAAACCCACCAAGCTCCCCAGAGCACTCTCGACGTAGAGGCCGGCCGCTACCACGGCGTCGAAGCCGCAGCCCCCTCTACTAAGGGCTTCACCAGTCGAAGCCGAGAGCCCCACCACCATCGGGACGCCGGCTGAGCGTAGCTGCCTACCCAGCTCACAGGTCTCCGCATCCGAGCAGGCCCAGACTAGGGCTACGTCGACCTCCCCGAGGTCGGCTGTACCCAGGGAGTCGCGCCCGATGAGCAGGTTGCTGAGCCCCAGGGACCTCCCCTCCTCGGCGGCTACCTCGTCGAGGGCTACCAGGGTTATCGATGAGCCCGCGTCGTACCTCCTAACGGACTCCACCACCAGCCGGACGTACCTACCGCAGACTACCGTCAGGTACCTCAGCTCCAGGCCCCAGGATTTAGGTAGCTAGCTATATATCTCCTCCGCCTCCGGCCCCGCCCGAGCTCTTAACGCTAGGCCCGCAGTCTAGTCGGTGGGGAGCGTGGGTAGGTTCGGGCTCGGGGGGTTTAGGGTACTGGTGACAGCCTCCACGAGGGGTATCGGTAGGGGTATCGCGGAGGTACTACTGGAGGAGGGGGCCCGGGTCGCCGTAAGTGGTAGGTCCCGGGAGTCCGTTGAGAGGGCTGTTGAGGAGCTATCCAAGCTGGGCGAGGTCTACGGGTTCGCCGCCGACCTAACATCTAGGGAGGACTGCGAGAGGCTCGTCGACAGCGCCGCCAGGGCTCTAGGGGGGCTGGACGGCCTGGTCTACGTCACCGGCCCCCCGAGGACCGGGAGGTTCCTCGAGCTGGGTCCCGACGACTGGGACTACGGGGTTAGACTCCTAGTGCTTAGTGCCGTGTGGCTAACTAGGAGGGCCCTACCCTACCTGGAGAGCTCCGGTAGGGGCTCGGTAGTCTACCTCACCAGTACGTCAGTTAGGGAGCCCATACCAAACATAGCCCTCTCGAACGTACTCAGGCCGGCCATCCACGGGCTAGCTAAGACCCTATCCAGGGAGCTGGCACCCAGGGGGGTTAGGGTGAACGTCGTAGTACCCGGTAGGATAGCTACGGAGAGGACCATCCAGGTCGTTAAGGACGCGGCCTCCAGGTCCGGTAGGAGCTTCGAGGAGGTACTCAGGGAGTACGTAGCCGAGGTACCCCTAGGGAGGCTCGGGACCCCGAGGGAGGTCGGGTACGTGGTGGCCTTCCTCCTAAGCCCCCTAGCCTCCTATGTGAGTGGGGCCGTAGTCCCAGTAGACGGGGGCCTTCTAAGGTCCTACTGAGGTGCTCGGCTACGGGCCCCCGGAGGAGGTACGAGAGGCTGTTCAGGACCTCGAGCTCCGTCGAGCTAGCTAGGAGGGTCCTCCTAGCCGATGGGCTGACCTCCCTGGAGGCCGAGTACGGGTGTAGAGTCGGTGGGCTGGCTGCGGGTGGGGATGCCCTCGTCTACTACTCGGGCTGTGCCCTGGGCCCCGAGAGGTTCGAGCTCGGGGAGCTCGAGGAGCTTGGGGTTAGGGTGAGGTACGTGGAGGGCCTGGGGGGCGAACCTCCCGGGAGGATCCTAGAGGGGGCCTTCCAGTACCTAGTCGACGTACTAGGGGAGCTCAAGCCCCTAGCCTACGTAACCCTCTCCACGGGTGTTGAGTACGCCCTCTACTTACTCAGAGACGGGGAGGTCTACGTAGCTGAGGGGGGTCTAGGTAGGGTGGTACTGCCCTACGTAGCTGGCGTTATAGTGGAGGCCCATACCCACCCAGCTAGCTGCCTCCCGTCGGGTAGGGACGTGGATACGGCCCTGGCTAGGTATATGGAGGGCCTCTACTCATCATCCATAGTGAGCCCCAGCTGCACTCTAATCACCTACAGGGTGGCCCCAGTAGCTGAGGAGGAGCTCGAGGAGCTTAAGCGCGGGCTGTCATCACTGGACCCGGCTAGGGGAGGTGGGGCCCTAACCCGCTCGGTTAGGGCCGTGTTCATAGAGTAGGTGGGAGCCGTGGCCCCGCGGAGGCGCTACGCCCTAATGGCGGTACTACTAGCCGCCTACAGCCTAGCCTACTTCCACAGAGCTATGACGGGGGTTATGGAGAGGGAGATCAGCGAGCTAGCTAGGGGGTCCGGCTGGGACCCCCAGGTGCTACTGTCAGTACTATCGTCCCTCTACTTCTACACCTACGCACTATCCCAGTTCGCCGTCGGGTCGCTACTCGACTACCTCGGGATCGGCAGGGTCGTAGCACCGCTACTAGCCCTAATGGGTTTTGCAACGGTACTCATCGCCGTCCCCTCACCACCCCTACTCATACTGAGTAGGGCCCTCGTGGGGTTCTCCGCGACGGTCGCCTTCCTCTCGTACCAGAGGTCCCTCTCGCTCTACTTCAGGAGGGATGAGCAGGTCTGGGCCACGTCCCTAGCCCTCGTCGTCGGTAACGTCAGCGCCATGCTGGCTACCTACCCCCTCAGGCTGGCACTAGACAGCCTGGGCCTGGCCTACACCTCCGCACTACTCTCAGCTGTAACCCTAGCTACAGCCCTGGCCGCAGCCTACGTAGGGCTCCGCGTACTCGTAGACCGGGGCTCCGGTGGGGGCTACCTATCGAGGACGGTCAGGAACCTGGGGGACGTCCTTAAGGACCCCCACAGCTGGGGTGTTAGCGTAGGTGCTCTAGCTACCTACGGGACAGCCCTATCCCTCCAGTCCTCCTGGGGTCAGCTACTGCTGTCCAGGTGCTTTAACCTGGATAGGGTTACTGTAAGCTACTACCTAATGGTACTCGTAGCAGTCTTCGTGGCTACCTCACCTATAGTTGGCTACGTAAGCGATAGGGTGATCAGGAGGAGGAAGCCCCTCCTACTGCTATCGGCTACATCCATGGCCGTCTCCTGGGCCCTGCTATACACCTCCTACGTACTCAGAAGCCCTACCGCAGCAGTACTATCTCTAGCAGTACTCGGGGCCTCGCTAGGTCCGCACATAGTGGTCTCCCCGATGGTGAGGGAGGTGCGGGGGCCGGAGGCCGCCGCGACGTCTGTAGCCTTCATGAACACCGTGCTGTTCCTAGGTACGGCCCTACTGAACACCGTACTACCCCTACTAAGCCCACCGCAGGCAGTCCTAGTAAGCCTAGCTATTACCTCAGCCGGGGCCGTAGTAGTGAAGGTCCTCACCAGAGAGACCGCGGCCCCTAGGTAGACTCCTTAACGAATACGTCCTCGCACCACCTCCACCCAGCCTTCGAGAGGAGTTCGGCAACCATCCTAACGGCCTCCGAGACTCTACTCCTCTCAACCCCCGGGACCCCGGCCCCGAGTACGAACACCTTCGTGGTCCTCTCGGTTATCGCTGTCTCAACGCTATCCCTATGTGGGTAGATGTGGAGTACCCTACCGCTGGAGTCCTTCAGTACCGGTACCCCAGCCGGTAATACCTCCTCACCACCACCTATGGGTCTGAAGACCTCGCCCCCCGATGTCAGGGTTAGGACGTAGGGTGGTGACGACCTGTCGAGGTCGTAGAGCCCTATCGGGACGCCGGTGTAGGCTGAGGCTATGTTACCTACGTCAACGACCAGCCCTATCCTAGGGAAGGACCCCCTCAGGCATCTCCTAACTAGTGCCTCGCTCGAGGGTCTAACCTTAGTCGGGTCGATCCCTACCCTCCAGAAGAAGTCCCTGTAGGCCCTGAAGACCGGTACGTCCTTGAGACCCTCCAGGGTATAGGTGGACCTAACGTACCTGACCAACCTCTCCACCTCAGCATCGAGGTCCAGACCCGGGCCCCCACCACCTGCGGACCAGGTGACGGTGTAGGCTACGTAGACCCCCAGGGGGGCTACGGACCTGTCGACCTCGAGTAGCGTACCCAGCCTCCTGCAGTACTCCTCGCACACAGCCCAACGACCAGCGGGCTATCCGGCGGTGGGCTATAAAGCTGAGCCGCAGAGACCCCGCGGTCTCCCGACGGCCCGTAGTCCGCGGTAGCTACGCCAACCCGGGCTGGGGTTTAAAGAGGTTCGTGAGGACCGCTAGGAGCTCCCCCAGCTTATCCTCGACCCGGTACTCGCGGCACAGCTCCTCCAGGTACCCGCGGTCGAGCCTATCCAGCCACGTAGCTAGGAGCCACAGGGCCTTGTCCCTATCCTCAGTCGACCCCCAGAACTTCCAGCCAGCTAGGTAGGTCGCTACGAGGTCCTCAACGGGGTCTAGGTAGACCCTAAGCCCATCGACCTCCAGTACTGTGGGCTCCCTCCTCCTCGTGTAGACCGAGGAGACTACGTCCACAGACTTCAGCGATAGGACCTCGTAGCTGGGTAGGAAGCCCCTACCGATCCTCTCCGAGAACCTCCCCAGGAACCTCTCTAGGAACTCAGCGGCCCTCCCCTCAGCAACTACGTCTACGTCCATAGTCCTGTAGACCCTAGCCGTGTAGACCTCGACGGCGAACCCACCCGTTACGACAACCCTACCCAACCCGCGGCTCTCTACGAACGAGCTGAGCCAGGCTATGAAGTAGAGGAACCTCCTAGTCTCCTCAGCTACCAGCTGGAGTCTGGGTAGGACACGCTCTGAGAACTCCCTAAAAGCCTCCTCGACTAGGACCTCAACCTCAGAACCCTTCTCTCCCCCCACTCAACCACCTCTAGGTAGACCTGGGCGAGCTCCCTAGCTAGGGAGGCTAGCTTGAGTGAGTCCTCTAAGCTCCTCCGCACTACCCTATACCTACCCCTAGTTAGGTAGGTATACCTGAATAGCTCCCTAAAGCTGTACGTAGACCCCGACCCCCACCACAAGCTCTCCGCAGGAGCACCTTAAAAGTTACGTAAAACCCCAACCCGATTCCTCACAGCTCCTCCGCTAATTCTCGCGTTAGGGAAGAGATCTTAGGAAATCCTCGTTACTTATATCATTAAAGTCATTGAATATTCCGTAAGTAATTGTAAGTAGAAAAGCTTTAAATTAGCAGAGAGCCTTTGGACTCGGGTGTTACTCGGTATGGGTCAGGTAAAGAAGGACTGGTTCGCTATTGCTGAAAAACTTCATAAGTACTACGGTGGTAAGATAGAGGTCGCACCGAAGTGTCCTATCACTAGTCTGGACGACTTCTCCATATGGTATACCCCCGGTGTTGCCGAGCCTTGTAGGAGGATTAAGGCTGGTGGTGAGGACCTGTCATTCGACTACACCTGGAGGTGGAACTCCGCGGCAGTAATTAGCGACGGTACGAGAGTACTCGGTCTAGGTAAGATAGGTCCTGCTGCCGGTCTACCGGTAATGGAGGGTAAGGCCCTCCTGTTCAAGTACCTCGGTGGGGTCGACGCGGTTCCACTTGTAGTGAGGGAGACGGATCCGGATAAGTTCATATACATAGTTAAGGCTGTTGAACCTACCTACGGAGCTATAAACCTCGAGGATATAGAGTCCCCTAAGTGCTTCTACATACTCGAGAAGCTCCAGGAGATACTAGATATACCGGTATGGCATGACGACCAGCAGGGGACAGCCCTCGTAACCATAGCAGCACTAGTAAACGCACTTAAGCTCACCGGTAGGAAGATCGAGCATACGAGAATAGCCCTAATAGGTGCCGGGGCAGCAAACGTCTGCACCTACAGGTACCTCAAGGTGTTCAACGCTAGGCCAGAGAACATGGTCGTCGTAGACTCCAAAGGTATACTACATAGGGAGAGGGAGGATATTGAGGAGATGAGGAAGAGCAACCCGTGGAAGTACCAGATAGCAGTAGAGAGTAACCCTGAGTGCGTGAAGGGAGGTATTAGAGAGGCTCTTAAGGGTGCTGATGTAGTTATAGCTGCCTCGACGCCGGGTCCCGGAGTTATTAAGAAGGAGTGGGTTGCGGAGATGAATAAGGACCCGATAGTATTCGCTGAAGCGAACCCGATCCCGGAGATATGGCCGTGGGAGGCTAAGGAGGCTGGTGCTAGGATTGTAGCAACAGGTAGGAGTGACTTCCCCAACCAGATTAACAACAGCTTAGGGTTCCCAGCTGTATTCCGCGGGGTCCTAACCGTTAGAGCTAGGAAGATGGTTGACGAGATGTTCTACGCAGCCGCGGTAGCTATAGCTAAGTACACTGAGGAGACGGGTATGCATGAGGAGAGGATCATAGGGACTATGGAGGAGACGGAGCTCTACGTTAGGGAGGCTATGGCCGTAGCTGAGAAGGCCATGGAGCTCGGTCTAGCAAGGAGGAGGCTATCTAGAAGTGAACTGGAGTACGAGATTAGGGAGCTTATAGAGAGACCTAAGAAGCAGATGAGGGCTCTACTAGGTAGTGGCCTGATCGCGCCGATGCCACCGGTGTAGTGGTAATGGTGAACCTCAGGGAGGTTATAGTTAAGGCCGTTGTTGAGGGGCTTAGAGTAGCCTCAATACTCCTACCACCGGACGTTAAGGAGGCTCTACGGAGGGTCTACGAGGAGGAGGTAAGCCCTGCTGCGAAGGCTCAGCTCGAGGCTGTACTCAGGAACGTAGAGCTAGCGGAGAGGCTTAGAGCCCCGATATGTCAGGATACCGGCCTCATAACCTACTACGTTAGGGCTGGGGCTAGGTTCCCCGCACTAGATGTCGTAGAGGAGGCCCTGGTAGAGGCTACGCGCATAGCTACTAAGGAGATCCCCCTTAGACCCAACAGTGTAGACCCGATAACAGGGCGTAACCCCGGCGATAACACCGGTAGGTACACCCCAGTAGTGGTCTGGGACTCCATCGACCCCAAGGGGGACTACCTAGAGGTAACTATAGTCCCTAAAGGTGGGGGTTCGGAGTACGTAGCTGTTTTCACCATGGTACCCCCGGGTAGGGGACTTGAGGGTGTTAAGGAGGTGGTACTCGACGCCGTCGTTAAGGCCGGCGCTATGCCCTGCCCACCAACGATAATCGGTGTCGGTATTGCTGGTACGGTAGATATGGCTGTACACCTAGCTAAGAAGTGTGCTGTTATAAGGAAGGTGGGGTCGAGGCACCCAGAGCCAGCGGTAGCTGAACTAGAGAGGAAGCTCCTGGAGATGGTTAACGAGCTAGGTATAGGTACTATGGGTATGGGCGGTAGGACTACTGCGCTGGCGGTTCACATCGACTACGCCTACAGACACCCAGCAACCTACGCAGTAGCTGTTGTGTTCCAGTGCTGGGCTGCTAGGAGAGCTACCGTCACTATTAAGCCTACGGGTGAGTACTCCATAACGCAGTAGGAGGGTGGACCTATGGTGGAGTACAGGCTTAGGACCCCCATATCTGAGGAGGATGTGAGGAAGCTACGTGTAGGGGATATACTGTACGTAACCGGGGTAATCTACACCGCGCGGGATGCTGCCCATAGACGTATCATCGACTACCTAAAGGAGGGTAAACCCCTACCCTTCGACCTTAGGGGTGGTGTGGTATACCACTGTGGACCGGTAGTAGCTAAGAGGGACGGTCAGTGGGTTGTAATCGCGGGAGGGCCTACGACTAGTGCTAGGATGGAGCTCTACGAGTATGAGGTTATAGAGAAACTCGGTGTTAGGATAGTTATCGGTAAGGGTGGTATGGGTAGGAGGACTGCTGAGGCCTGTGCTAAGTACGGTGCTGTCTACGCTACATACACAGGAGGTGCTGCTGTTCTAGCTGCACAGTCCATTAAGCGTGTTGTAGATGTACACTGGCTAGACCTCGGCATACCTGAGGCTGTCTGGGTCCTCGAGGTAGAGGACTTCGGACCCCTGGTCGTAGCTATAGACAGTACCGGTAGGAACCTAATAGAGGAGGTCCTCGAGAGGAGCGTTAAGAAGAAGGAAGAGCTCCTGAAGAGACCCCTCTAGCTACCCGAGGTCAAACCCTATGTCTTTTTAACTCTATCCTCGTACAACACCTGTGGGTCGGCTAAGATGCGTATAGGGGTTTTCATATGCCACTGCGGTGTTAACATAGCCGGAGTAGTCAATGTTAAGAAGGTTGTTGAGGCGGTTAGAAAGCTCCCCGGGGTAGTCTACGCGGAGGACTACGTCTTCATGTGCTCCGAGCCTGGGCAGGAGCTCATAGCTAGGGCTATTAGGGAGTACGGGTTAGACGGTGTAGTCGTAGCCGCCTGCACACCATCGCTACACCTCGAGACCTTCGCGAGGGTAGTTGAGAGGGCGGGTCTGAACAGGTATAGGCTTGAGATGGCCTCCATCAGGGAACTCGATAGCTGGGTCCACCTAGACAAGGACATAGCTACGGAGAAGGCTGTGAGGATTATTGCGGGAGCTGTTGCTAAGCTACTCGGTAACAAGCCCTACGAGCCGGTTAAGGTTAGTGCAGTGAAGAAGGCTCTTGTTGTAGGTGGGGGTATAGCTGGGATAACGGCAGCCCTCACGTTAGCTAAGATGGGTATACCGGTAGTACTGGTCGAGAAGTCACCAACTATAGGGGGTAAGATGGCGATGCTACACGAGACCTTCCCTACACTGGATTGTGCGCAGTGTATACTAACCCCGCTTATGGCTGAGGTAGCGAGACATCCACTAGTTAGGATATACACCCTAGCTGAGGTTGAGAGCGTTGAGGGCTACGTAGGAAACTTCAAGGTGAGGATAAGGGTTGGACCTAGGGGTGTTAAGGTGGGTACGTGCACTCTCTGCGGTTTCTGTGAGAGGGTATGCCCGGTTGAGGTCCCCAGCGAGTTTAACAGGGGACTCAGCAGGAGGAAGGCTATCTACATACCCTTCGCCCAGGCAGTACCCTCAGCCTACGTAGTAGACTTCGAGCACTGCACTAAGTGCGGTCGCTGCGTTAAGGTATGTCCGGCTAAGGCTGTAGACCTAGAGCAGCGGAGTGAGGTTGTAGAGGAGGTTGTAGGGGCTATAGTAGTAGCTACAGGGTACGAGCTCTACCCAGCTGAGAAGATACCCGAGTACAGCTACGGAGCTGCGAATGACGTTATAGACTCCCTACAGTTCGAGAGGATACTGGACGTCCAGGGACCTACACGTGGGGAGATTAGAAGACCGAGCGACGGTAGACCCGTGAGGAGGGTTGTCTTCGTACAGTGCGTTGGCTCACGCGATGTTAACCACCTACCGTACTGCTCAAAGATATGCTGTATGTACACGGCTAAGCACGCCCTACTATTCCTCGAGAGGGTACCTGAGGGTGAGGCCTACGTAATCTACATCGATGTGAGAGCCGGTGGTAAGGGCTTTGAGGAGTTCGTCAAGAGAGCCCAGGAACATGGGGCTGTGTACATTAAGGGTAGGGTATCGAGAGTGTATAGAGATGCAGCGACGGGTGACGTAGTAGTTGAGGGGTTCGACCTCCTAGACAACCGCGAGTTCACTGTTAGGGCCGACCTAGTCGTCCTAGCACCAGGTATGGTATCAGCTCTCGATAGGAGACTCGCTGAGATGCTGAAGATACCCGTAGACCAGTTCATGTTCGTTAGCGAGGTACACCCTAAGTTAAGACCTGTTGAGACCCCTACTGCGGGTGTGCTGGTAGCCGGTACCGCGCAGGGACCTAAGGACATACCCGAGTCCATAGCTCAGGCTGCGAGTGCCGCTGCTAAGGCTGCCGAGCTACTCCTGAAGGGCTACATCGAGAAGGAGCCTATCGTTGCTGAGGTAGATAGGGATAAGTGTAATGGGTGTAGAGTCTGCGTAACCGTATGCCCGTACGGTGCTGTCGAGATCGTCGAGGGTAGGGCCCGCGTTAACGAGGTACTCTGCGAGGGCTGTGGTGCGTGCACGGCTTCGTGTCCTGTTGGAGCTATACAGCTAAGGAACTACCGCGATGAGCAGGCCCTAGCAGTAGTTAGAGCTGTACTGGGGGTGGTGTAGGGTGTCCTGGAGACCTAGGGTGGTCGCGTTCTTCTGTAGGTGGTGTGCTGGTGCAGCAGCTGAAACCGCGGGTGTTATGAGGTTACGCTACGATCCGGGCGTTATCCCGGTGATAGTTCCGTGTACCGGCAGGATCTCCCCCGCGATGATAGTCGACGCCTTCCTAAACGGTGCTGACGGCGTTCTCGTAGGCGGTTGTCACACACCCAATGACTGTCACTACGTATCCGGGAACTTTAAGGCGTTTAAGAGGGTGCACCTCGTTAGGAAACTGCTGGAGCAGGTCGGTATAGAACCTGAGAGACTTAGGTTGGAGTGGATTAGTGCTACTGAGGCTCCTAAGCTGGCTAGGGTAGTTAACGATTTTGTTGAGGAGGTTAGGAAGCTCGGTCCTCTAGGTGGTAGACGTGCTTAGACTGGCCGTAGTTCCCGGGGCTGTCTGCGGGGGTTGCGACGTAGCTCTAGCGAGTCTAGGTGAGAAGCTCGCTAAGCTTCTAGAGTACTACGAGGTGGTCTACTGGCCTACAGCTGTAGATAGGAAGCTCTCCGAGTTCCTGAAGCTCGATAGCGTCGACGTACTGATACACATGGGTGGTATATCCACAGAGGAGGACGCTAGGCTAGCGAGGGAGGTCTCTGCTAAGGCTCGCGTTAAGGTGTCCTTCGGGACCTGCAGCGTCTACGGTGATATACCCGGTCTAAACTCTATCTACAGCCCCGCAGAGATCCGTGAGTCTATAGCCTCGCAGGTGGATGTAAGGGTTGAGGGGGACGCCTTAAGCCTCCCACAGCCCGTGAACTACGCAGCATACACAGACCTGGTCGAACCTGACATACTAGCCCCCGGTTGCCCCCCGGACGATAAGGTACTAGACCAGCTCCTCGAACTACTGATACGCTATGCGGAAACCGGGAAGCTCGAGGCTAGACCCGTCCTGCTAGGGGACCCCGAGTCTCTGTGCAGTAGGTGCCCTAGGAACCCTAAGACGACTAAGATAGTGATGCCAGGTATTAGGAGGCTCTACGAGGTCAGACCTGAGGAGGGTAGGTGCTTCCTAGAGCAGGGGATCCTCTGCATGGGGCCAGCTACGAGGGCTATCTGCGACCACAGCTGTATTAAGGTGAACTACCCCTGTACAGGGTGCGGGGGTCCTGTAGAGTACGGCTCCGATAGCGGTCTCTCGATGATCTCCACCCTAGCCTCGGTACTCTTGGTCGACTCCGAGAAGGTGGCCCTGGAGAGGGGTCTAGCTAGGGAGCTGGATAAGATTAGGGATGTAGTGGGGTCGTTCTACAGGTACACTTTGAGGAAGTCGTCGGCCTACAGGTTGAGGGTACTACGTAGAGGGGGGTAGGGTATGGCTGGGTACAGACCCATAATAGCCCTAGACCCGGTCACCCTAGTTGAGGGTGTAGCTAGGGTAGTGGTAGTCACCGACGGTAGGGACGTTAGAGCACTCTACCAGATAATGGAGTTCAGAGGGTTCGAGAAGTTAGCTGTAGGCCGTCACGTGGAGGATCTTCCGAAGGTGATGTCTGCTATATGCGGATTCTGTAGCTGGTCCCACCACCTAGTCTCAGGTAAGGCTGTCGACTCCCTCTTAGGGCGTAGACCACCTGTAAGGGCTAGGCTTACTAGAACCCTGCTAAACTACATCCAGGTCCTAGATAGCCACCTACTGCACCTCACCTTCATAGGGCTCCCCGACCTGGTCCTCTGGGGTGAGGACCGTAGGGACATAGTTAAGCTAATGTCTAAGAACCCCGGGGTCGCATCAATAGCTCTAAGAACACGTAGCCTACTCAAGAAGGCGGAGAAGAGGTTTGTGGGTAAGATCCAGCACGGATCCCTAGTCCTACCGGGTGGTGTATGTAGGGGGCTTACCGAGGAGGATCTAGCGGAGCTTAGGAGTACTCTAGCGGAGGTGGGTAAGGCCGTTGAGGAGCTCCGCAGGTTCTTCGAGGAGAGGATTGCCAGGAGCGGGCAGTTCAGGAGGCTCCTAGCGAGGGAGGACTTCAGCATGAGGTGCTACAGTATGGGGCTCGTTAGAGGCGACTCTCTAGAGCTCTACGACGGGACCCTGCGGGTGGTAGACTCGAAGGGTAGGGTCGTAGAGGAGGTCGAGGACCCGGCAGCGTACACTAATGTAGTAGGTGAGGCCCTAGTTAGCTGGAATAACGCGACCCTCCCGTACTATAAGCCGGCCGGACCGAAGTTCTTTAGTGAGGAGTCGACACTGATGGTAGGTCCTCTCGCTAGGCTGAACGTAGCTAAGGAGGTTCCCGGTGAGAGGGCTAGCGAGGAGTACGGGAAGCTTATTGATGCAGCTGGGGGGAAGCCCCTCTCCAATGTAGTGCTCTACCACTGGGCTAGGCTGGTTGAGGTTCTGCACTGCCTAGAGATGATCGAAAGACTCACCGAATCCAGGGAGTTACTCGAGGGGGAGTTGGTGGACCTCGCGGGTAGCCCTAGGAGTAGGGGTGTAGGTATCGTCGAGGCCCCCAGGGGGACCCTTATACACGACTACAGCATGGACGATAGGATGGTCGCTACCAGAGCTAGGGTAATCACACCGACAACGATAAATAACACAGCTATAAACATTAGCCTAGGTAAGGCTTCAGCACGGCTAGTGGAGGAGGTGAGGTCTGAGGGTAGGCCGAGTCCTGAGACCGTAGCTACGTTTGAGAGTATAATCAGGTCCTACGACCCCTGCAACAGTTGTGCAACGCACTGCGTAAGGGTAGGTAGTAGGGAGCTCTCGGTCTCGTTTAGGATAGTCGTCCTCAATGAGAGGGGTGAGGTCCTGTGGCAGGGTTGAGGCTTACCCCGAGAGAGCTTAGGGAACTCATCAGGGAGTACACCGGGAGGGAGGTAACCGCCTGTATGCAGTGCGGTCTATGTACAGCTGTATGCCCTGTTGCCAGCTTCATGGACCTACACCCAGCAGCTCTAGTTAGAGCCGTACAGCTAGGTGGTGTTGAGCTACCTAAGCTGAGGTCCATATGGATATGCGTGTCCTGTATGACCTGTGTAGATAAGTGTCCACGTGATGTGGCTCCAGGCCTCGTAGTCGAGACCCTAAGGCAGTTAGCCCTTAAGAACGGTGTTGAGCCTAGGGCATATAGTCAGCTACCTATCGATGAGACTACCCCCTCAATACTACTCGTTACCTACTCCCGTAAGTCGACGGGGTGATGGCCTACGCAGACCCTACTCTACTACCCCGGCTGCTCCGTGAAGAGGGACTTCAGCGAGGTTGAGAGGTCCTCCCTAGCACTACTCGCAGCTCTCGGCTATAGGGTCGTCGAGATCTCGAGTTGGTACTGCTGCGGAGGCTTCCCCGGTGCTACAGCCCTGGAGCACGTAAAGTACGTATCCTCCCTCAGAACTCTTTCAGTAGCCTACAGACAGTCGCGTGAACTAGGAGCGGACTCCGTAGTCACCTCCTGCCCCTTCTGCTACAATACCCTGAGGCAGGCTGAGCAACTACCTGTGAGTAGACCGGGTGAGTACGTAAGGGTAGCCGACTACCTGAGAGACGAGCTCGAACCGTACCGCGGGGGGCTTAGGGTACTTCACCTAGTCGAGGTAATCTCAGCTAGGCTTAGCGATGTAGCTAAGCTAGCGGAGGGTAGGTTGAGGGGGGTTAGGGTAGCGGCCTACTACGGCTGTATGCTACTAAGACCGAGGGCCGTAGCTGTAGATAACCCCGACAATCCGCAGGTAATCGAGAGAATTGTGGAGGCCCTAGGTGCGGTACCCGTGAGGTACCCGTATAGGACGTACTGCTGCGGCTCCTTCCACGTACTCGCAGAGCCCGCTATCGTTAGAGGGAATACTGAGAGGATAGCCCGGAGTATTGCTAGTAGCGGTGCGGACATAGTTGTAACGCCTTGCCCACTATGCCTCTACAACCTAAGAAGGTACACAAACCTAAAGGTAGTCCACCTATCCGAGCTCGTAGCCTACGCAGCTAATCTACGTGAGGCGGTAAGTCCGGAAACTCTGAAGGTCGTCGCCTCCCTGAGGGGTGAGACTTAAATTGTTTACCAGGAGGTACTCTAGGTGGGGGACTTGACCTCGGGTATTGAGGGAGCTCACCAAGTAAGGGAATACCTCACCATATACTTTAACGGGGAGGCCTACAGGGTCCCCAAGGGCCTAACGATAATGAAGGCCCTGGAGTATGCTGGGTTTAGGTTTACACGTGGTGCTGGCTGTAGGGGTGGCTTCTGCGGCGCGTGTCCGGTAGTCTACAGACTCCCCGGGGACTACAAGATTAGGGTAGGTCTAGCATGCCAGACGGCCGTAGTGGACGGTATGTACATTAGTTTAGTACCCTACGTCCCCCTCGTGGAGTACGTACCTAAGAGGGGTGAGCTTAGACCAGACCCAGGTTACGTACTCAAGCTGTACCCCGAGATCTCGAGGTGTGTAAGCTGCAATGCGTGCTCTAAGGCCTGTCCACAGGGGCTTAGCCCCATGGACGCCATCCAGGCAATCCTACGGGGGGACCTTAAGAAGGCTGCGGAGCTAACCTTCGACTGCATCTCCTGCGGACTCTGTAGTCTGAGGTGTCCAGCTGAGATAAGGCACCCACCGGTGTTCAGGCTTGTAGGGAGGGTCGTAGGTCTCTACTACACACCGAGGTCGAAGTCCTTGGAGGAGAGGGTTAGGGAGATCGAGAGTGGTAAGTACGGCAAGGTCTTTGAGAAGCTACTCTCAACGCCCACTAGCGAGGTTAGGAGAGTCTACGAGGAGTTCCTGAAGACAGGTCGTTTACCTCAGTCCCTAGAGGTGGGGTAGGTGAGCGGGTACCCACCGGAGCTTAGGAAGGCTATTGAGGTAGTTGAGGAGACCCGTAGGGAGAGGCTTAGAGCACCCCCACCTCGGCGCCTGACCCTCGACGAGAGGGAGAGTATAGTAAGGGCCTGGCACCCGGACTACAAGCCTGAGCTAAAGAGGGCCCTCGGGGTCGGGCCGTGTAAGGGAATGGTGATGTACTCTACGATAGCTGACCTACTGGAGTCCTGGCCCCTTGTTAGACCCGGTGAGGTAGACCTAGACCACGTAGACTACGATGTAGATGTACTGATCGTGGGCTCGGGCGGTGCTGGACTAGCTGCTGCCTGGTGGGCTGTTGAGGAGGGTGTAGACCCTACAGGTATTCTAATAGCAACGAAGCTCAGACTCGGGGATAGCAATACCGTAAAGTACCAGAGCGGTACCCAGGCAGCTACAGGACCTGACGATAGCCCCGTAATACACTACCTAGACACCCTCGCAGGGGCTCACTTCACGAATAACCCCAGGCTCGTGAGGGTCCTCGCCGAGGAGGCTCCCCTAGTGATAAAGTGGCTTGAGGGGCTCGGCGTTAGGTGGAGCCGTGTTGGTGAAGACCTGGAGAGACTCTCAGGTGGTGGCGCGTCGAGACCTAGACTACACTGCTGCGGTGACTACACAGGTCTCGAGGTTATGAGGGTACTGAAGGATGAGGTAAGAGCCCTCGGGATCCCGGTACTGGAGTTCCACTCAGCTATAGAACTACTTACCGACCCCGAGACCGGTGCCGTAAGTGGTGCAGTACTCCTAAACCTCGATACCGGGGAGTACAGAGTTGTACGTAGTAAGGTTACCGTACTAGCTACGGGTGGTATCGGTAGGCTACACATAGCCGGCTTCCCCACAACTAACCACTACGGTGCTACAGGTGATGGCCTAGTACTAGCCTACAGGGTCGGTGCAGGCTTAGTAGACCTAGACACGCTCCAGTACCACCCAACGGGAGTTGCCTGGCCTGAGGCAATACTCGGCGAGCTCATACCTGAGAAGACTAGGAGTATTGGTGGTCAGCTCGTAAACACTAAGGGGCAGAGGTTCGTATACGAGCTCGAACCCAGAGACGTAGTGGCCTCGGCCATTATAAGGGAGTGTACCGAGGGTAGGGGCATTATAACCCCAACGGGTACCTGTGGTGTGTGGCTGGATACCCCGGTAATAGATATGTTGAAGGGTTCTGGTACGATTAGGAGGGAACTCCCAGCACTCTACAGGATGTTCCTAAGGCACGGTATAGACATAACTGTAGAGCCTATACTTACGTACCCAACCCTACACTACCAGAACGGTGGGGTACTAATCGATGAGTGGACCCACGTACTAAGACCCTCAGGCGAGCCCCTCGGCGGCCTCCTAGCAGCCGGTGAGGTTACCGGAGGTATTCACGGGAAGAACAGACTTGTAGGAAATTCTACTGCGGATATCTTCGTATTCGGTAGGAGGGCTGGTATCGAAGTATCTAGACTGGTGAAGAGATTACCTAAACCCAGGGTATCGCTTAAACACCTCGAGAGCTTTACCGAGGAGCTGAAGCTTCTAGGAGTACCTGAGTCCAGGAGAGCACCTATACTACTACCCGACTACAGGGGTGAGGCGGTACTAAGGAGGGTTATTAAGCTGTAGTGCTTTCCCACTAACAGTACTCGACAGTATCCGTGCGTACATGCGCTTCCGTTAGTGGAGTTAGGTCTTGGTGTTGGTTCCCAGCCTCACCCACACCCCCGGGCCCCGGTAGAGCCCAACGCCACGGGGCTTCCACCCGGGCTTCCGAGTCATTGCAGAGCAGATCATCTAAGAAATAAGAAAATGGGTTTACCAGGTGGTCACAGCTATCTACACCTATTTAAACCTACCGACAACCTCGTAATATCCTACCTCCCCCTTTTAAGGGTCTCACCCGGCCTCCTCAAGTACTTGGAGGTTACCTTTCGAGGACCTTCTCTAGTAGTAGAGGTACCTGAGATGGTGTCTCAGCTACTGGAATACCCGCACCCTCCAGGGCCTTCCTCTTCGATGAGTAATCTCCTAGACCCATCGATATTATTGCTCCCGCGTGACCCATCCTCTTCCCCGGCGGGGCCGTCCTCCCAGCTACGTAGGCGACTACGGGCTTCCTCTGGGCTAGCTTACTGTAGTAGCTTGCGAACCTCTCCTCAGCATCCCCACCTATCTCACCTATCAGTACAACAGCCCTCGTCTCCGGGTCCTGAAGGAACATGCTGTACACGTCTACGAAGTCTAGCCCCGTTACCGGGTCTCCCCCTATACCAACAGCTGTTGACACTCCGTAGCCTCTCTTAGTAAGCTCCCTAACGATCTCATAGGTTAGCGTCCCGCTCCTAGATACGACCCCTACGTAGCCTCTCCTGAATACGTGGCTAGGCATAATACCTAGCTTAGCCTCACCAACAGTTATAACTCCAGGGCAGTTAGGGCCTACTAGGGCCACCCCCCTACTCCTTGCGTAGTTAACGAACCTAACCTCATCGTGTAGCGGTATACCCTCAGTTATCACTACGATAACCCTCAACCCGTGGTCGATAGCCTCGTATATAGCATCCGGGGCGAACCTCGCCGGGACGAACACCACCGAGGCATCTACAGGTCCCTGCTCCCCTACAGCCTCGTAGATACTGTTATACACCGGTACTCCGTGTACGTAGGTACCTCCCTTACCGGGTGATGTACCGGCAACTATCCTCGTCCCGTACTCGAGCATTAGCTTAGTGTGGAAGCTACCCTCCCTACCTGTTATCCCCTGGACTACGACCCTCGTTAAGGAGTTTACGAGTATACCCACAGAGCACCACCCCTACCCAGCTGAGGAGATCTGCCTAGCTATCTCAATAGCTCTCCTTACAGCCTCATCCATCTCACTAAACGCCTGCATCCCGTACTCAGTGAGTATCCTCCTACCCTCCTCCTCATTAGTACCGAGCATTCTAACAACGATAGGTTTCGAGACCCCCACCTCCTTGGTAGCCTCTACAATCCCCCTAGCAACCTCATCACACCTCGTTATACCTCCGAATATGTTGACTAGTAGTACCCTAACCCTAGGGTGGGTAAGCATGAGCTTAGCAGCCTCCCTAACCCTCTCACTAGACGCCCCACCCCCGAGGTCGAGGAAGTTAGCTGGTCTACCACCGAAGTAGAGTATGGAGTCCATTGTAGCCATCGTAAGGCCGGCACCATTGCATATAACCCCTATATCCCCGTCAAGCTCAACGTAGCTAAAGCCAAGCTCCCTAGCCCTCCTCTCATAATCACTCATATCCCTCCCGTAGAGTCTCTGAAGCTCTGGACGCCTAAACAGCGCGTTATCGTCGACAATGACCTTCGCATCTAAAGCGACGAGCCTTCCATCACACGTTAGTGCTAGTGGGTTGAACTCTACAAGCTCGGCGTCGTAGTCCATCGCGATCCTGAACATAGCTCCCATGATCTTGGCAACCTCCGGTAGGAGGCTCCACGGGAGGTTAAGTACTCTAAGAGCCTCCCTAGCCATGTAGTCCGTATACCCAACTACCGGGTCAACGTATACCCTGTGGATCTTCTCCGGGTACCTCCTAGCCAGCTCCTCTATCTCAACACCACCCATCTCAGAGATGAGGTAGACCAGCCTGCGGGCAGCCCTATCCAATGTTAGGGAGAGGTAGAGCTCCCTACCTATACACACCCTCTCCTCAACGAGGAGTCTCTCCACCCTCTCACCCCGAATACTGCTAGATAGGAGATCCCTAGCGATAGCGTAGGCCTCCTCCGGACTCTCGGCAATCCTCACACCACCAGCAAGCCCCCTACCACCAACGAGTACCTGAGCCTTCAGTACTACAGCACCTAACTCCCCAGCAACCTGCTGAGCCTCGTCGGGGCTAGATGCAACACGTCCACGGGGGACTGGGATACCGTAGCGTAGTGCTATCTCCTTACTCTCGTACTCATAGAGCTTCATACAGCTACCCGAGTATCCTTAAAGCGTAGGTTAATAACTCTAGGGGAGTACCATACTAGCGTAACACACCCCCGAGGGCCGCAGGTACTTTTATCCCCCCGGAGCTCTAGTGGGGGGCTACGCACATGCCTAGCTCAGAGCTATGCTTAGACCTCTGCGGAGCCCTCGTTAAAGTCGTGTACGGAGATCCGGATAGCCTCCTCCTAGCCCTCTCATCGACCTTCTCCAGGAGGTACCTCCCCCCGGCTAGACCGGTAGGCTGTTCTGAAACCCCTCAAGCTGTTGTGGAGTGGCTTCCAGGTGAGGGCTTCGCAGTCGAGTCGGCGGTGTTTACTGATAGCCCCGCCGAGCCGGACTACTACAGGGTAAGAGGGGGGCTACCGGAGGCCTACGTAAACGAGTCCCCCGTCTTCTTCCTACTCCAGGTTACCGCTAGGGGCCTTGCTAGGAGGGGCCTCGTACTACTCACGGACTCCGTAGCTATTAGCGATGGAGAGAGGGCTGTACTACTCCTCGGGTACCCCCATACGGGTAAGAGTAGTGTAGCTGCTATAGCACTAGCCCACGGCTACTACGTACTGTCCACCGAGAACACCGTCGTAAGACCCGGGGACCGGGGCCTCGAGGTCTACGGTGGTACCAGGGTCCTCGTCTTCGATCCCAGGGTGGGGGAGCTCTACGGTGCTAGGGTCGGTTCATCCGAGGTGACCAGGCACGGCTACGGGGTTGTTGACCTGGACCTACTGAACACCCCCAAGCTCCCCCAGAGGATCGTGGGTATCTACCTACTGCACACATCCTTCTCCTCCACCGGGGCATCCCTATCCCCCGTTAAGGGGAGGAAGATAGCTAAGACCGTTTGGTACTTCGCAACAGCCCTACTGAAGGGGGTCGACTACTACGAGCCAGCACCCCTGGACACCCCGATCTCCGGGGCCGTTGCCGAGGCCCTCACAAGGCTCCTAGATACCTTCTCGAGGTACTACTCGGACGCGTTCTACGAGGCCTTCGGCTCCCCACTAGAGGTCTTCAGGGCTGTAATAGAGGTAAGCCACCTCAGAAGCATGGGGTAGAACCACCTGCTCGACCTCCTCATCCTGAAGGGCAGGGCCTTCGGCTACGACTAACTAGCCTAGAAGTGGGACCCTACCCCCGCGTCCTCCTGAATCCTTTCAGTAGTCTAGCAAGCCCCGGGACTACGTAGACCCCTAGCTAGCCCGCGGTCCCCCCTGGCTGTGCCTAGCTAGGTGTGCGTAGAGGTAGAGGGAGGTCGCCGATGCGGCTACCGCGTAGAGTAGCATGTAGAGGGGTTCCGCCAGTAGTGATGTGTATACGTAGCCCCCGATAGCCCAGGCTAACCCGAAGACCAGTCCGAAGACTCCGTACGCTAGGGGCCTCCTGGGGGGCTCTACGAGTACAGCTATTGAGGCCCTCATGATGCTCTCCTCCGAGCACATGACGATACCCCAGGGTACCGCCGAGAGGTACAGCAGCTCGCGCGGTGCGTAGGCCACCAGTACTACGAACGCGGGTACTAGGGCTGGGACTGGGAGTAGTGCCCTCAGGCCCACCCTATCGAAGAGGGCCCCCAGGGGTATAGCTACGAGCGCGTCGACGAGCATAGCTACCGCGTAGATCAGGCCTATCTCTACATCACCTACAGCACCCCGGACCTTGAGGTAGTAGGATGCTATGGACCAGTGCATGAACCCTAGGGCTAGGGCACTGGTAGCCGCGACGTAGAGCCAGAAGGAGCGGCCGTACCCCCTGAAGACGAGGGTCCTAGAACTAGCACCACCCCTGGAGGTCGACCTGAGGATTGGGTAGAGCCGCCACGCTGTGGCTACCAACAGTACGGCTACGGCACCCGGGATTAGGAGGGTGAGGTAGGCCACCCTATACCCGTAGAGGGCTAGGAGTACGCTAACCAATACCGGCCCGGCGAAGGCCCCCAGCTGGTCTAGGAGCTCGTGGACCCCGAACCCCTTACCAACACCTATACCCTCGGAGACCTCGGCCAGTATAACATCCCTCGCGGGGGCCCTCAACCCCTTACCAAGCCTATCGGCTATGTAGAGAGCTACGACGGTGTGCCAGGTAGGTGCGATAGCTATAGCCGGGATACTGACCGAGGTCAGTAGGTAGCCCAGTAGCGTCGAGCCCCAGAGTACCGTTGAGGAGTGAAATACCGTCGCAACGTAGCCCGATACGAGCCTGAAGACGAGGCCCAGGAACTCACCAACACCTATCATGGCTGCTGCTACAGCCGGGGCCCCGACCTCAGCTAGGTAGGCCCCACTAATGGACCTACCGCCCTCGTAGACCATGTCGGCGAACAGCGAGACCAGACCTAGGAGGAGGAACACTAGGACAGCCCTACGCGACGAGCCCAAGCCCTCACCCCTGGGTACTACGTAGGCCTAAGCCTAAATAAGCCCGGTAGTGAGTTCGTTAGAGAGCGGGGAACCGTGAGGGAAAGGGGGGTCTAGGCTCTAGCCCAGAACTCCCTCATCCAGTTAGGCCTGGCCAACCTGATGAGTCCGACCGTGATTAGGGTACGAAGTAGACTACGAAGAACACCCACGCCATCGTCCCGTACCCAGCTGCTACTAGGGCCACGAGACCCGCTTGAGCTGTAACTATGGATACCGCTAGTATTGCTACTGAGAGTAGGGCCTCGCCCCTCCTCCCAGGCTCCTACCGCGTAGTCTTAGCTGGGCATCCACCCTCCTAACTATGGCGTACACCATCCCCAGGGTCGTCTCTACTAGGGTGTGGAATATCCAGGTACCTAGGCGGACAGCCCCCCGAACAAACCTAGAGACAAGATCGCCAGTAACCACCTCGGGGAGTACTAGGCCCTCAACGACCCGAATCACCTCGGGGGAGGTAACCGGCTCGTAGGGCGGCGCGGGCCCAGATAGAAGCGACTTCCTAAACCCATAAACATGCGGACCATGTGCTTTTTTAAGGTTACCTCTGCGGTTATTATGTGGTGAGTTACGTGAGCTCCTCTAGCGGAGGTTCTGGGGGAGCTGAGGCCTTCGAGTTAGCTCTAAGGCCTGGGAGGAGACCACTGCTAATGCTCTTAGCTACCCTGATCGGTATTGTCGCTGGGTTAGGTATTGGCCAGCCAGTTACCGGCATCAAGTTCCTTGGCGATATATTCATCTACCTACTGAAGTTCGTTGTAGGTCCCCTAATATTCGTATCGATAGCGTGGGCTGTGACTACTGTCAGGACCTACACTAGGCTCGGTAAGATATTCAGTGGGTTCTTCACCTACTGGGCGATTATGGGTATACTATCAGCAGCTACAGGCTACACGATGGCCACGGTACTCCGCCCAGGTGTGGGCCTACAGCTAAAGCCACCTGAGGGCTGGACAGCTCCGGAGCCTGCCTCAGCTGTAGACGTCCTACTAGGGCTCATACCTAGGAACCCCGTCCAGCCGTTCCTAGAGCTTAACGCCCTCCAGATAATCGTGATGGCCCTCCTAACAGGCTTCGCGATAGCTATGATAGGCACCTTCTCACCAGATACCAAGGAGTTCCTCTCGAAGCTGCTGGCAGCGATCCTAGCGGTAATCTACAAGATAATTGACTTAATACTCTGGTACGCGCCGATAGGTGTGTTCGCCTTAATGGCTAACCTAACAGCTACCGTCGGGGCTATGGGGCTAACAGCTGTTGGGGCCATGATAGTCACACAGTGGATCAGCTACGCCATAGTACTCTTCATCTACCACCCGATAGTGCTGGCAGCGATCCTGAGGCTCAGCCCGATCCGGTTCTGGAGGAAGATATATCCAGCTATGTTAACAGCCTTCACTACCTGCAGTAGCAGCGCGACCCTACCGGTCACTATGAGGGTAACTAGGGAGCTGGGAGTACCGGCAGACGTAGCCAGCATAGTACTGCCTATAGCGGCAACAATCAACATGCAGGCAGTAGCTGCTGAGATGCCCATATACGCTGTGTGGGTATCCCAGATGTACAATGTGCCACTCGGGGGTGTGGGGACGTTCATGGCCCTGATCATGGGTCTCCTAGGCTCAGCCGCATGTGCTGGCGTACCTGGTGGTGGGATAGTGATAGCTGCGATGACTATGTCGACCCTGGGGCTACCTATGGAGCCGGTTGGCTGGATAGCCGGTGTCTACACACTAATAGACATGCCGAACACCATGCTGAACGTGACGGGCGACCCGCTGGGCTGCCTAGTAATAAGCAAGCTAGTCCTCAAGGACTTCGATGAGCAGAAGTTCAAGTCTAGGTAGGGGCCTCAACCCCCAAACCTTTTTACTTAAGCCCTAAACAGAGCTGGGGAATAGCCTCGCGTAGTGTTCTGGTAGCTGGCCACGTAGGTGTAGGACATACACACAGTCACAGCGGCTTCGTACAGGACGACTCCCTAGGGTTCTCATCAGCACTAGCACTAGTACGCAGATTCTACGACTTCGACACATCTGTTAGGAAGGTCTGGGTAAGCCACCCGAGGCGCCTCTGCGTCGAGACAGCTGATGGGGGGATAGGCTGCGCGACCCCTAGTAGAGGACTCAACAAGTTCGAGTCCGAGATTTTGAGGGGCCTCGAAGGCTTGGACTCCTCACTACCTCACCTCGCAGTCCTCAAGCTGTTCGGTAGGGTACGTGGGGGTGGGTGCGATGAGGTACCCGCAGCAGTGGAGTACGCGCTATCTGTAGCGGCTCTAGATACTGTGTCTAGGAGGGTTAAGGGCTTCGTAGTCAGCCGGCTGGAGGGAGAGGCCGACGTTATTGGGGGGCTCAGCACGGACCTCCCCGGCGGGGCACTCTCGGTACTTATAACAGTCAACGGCTCAGGTAGCGGTGTGGGGCCTGTTGAGGACCTAGAGGGCAACGTACCGCTAGGGCCTAAGCGAAGCGTTATGGAGTCGCTCGGGGCTGTAGCGGTACCTACAGTAGTCCTCGAGAGCAAGGCATTCATACCGTCCCTAGCTAGTAGGGTGAGGGGCTCGACGATCCTCCTAAGGTACAGTAAGGACTACGATAACACAGCAGTTGCTAGAGCTGTCTCAAGGGCCCTCACAAGACTCGGCATAGGCTACTTAGAGGTAGACACAGCCTTCCCGAGGTTCTCCAGATCCCTCGAGAAGGTTAGGGTGGAGCTAGCTACTAGAATAGCTGGGCTGGCTGAAGCATTGGGGAGATCAACTAAGTCCCGGGATAAGGTGGTAGCTACCGCGGAGCTAGCTAGAGTCGTCTGCGAGGACCTCGGAGGGGTGTTCTTCATGAGTGAGGAGCTGGCTGAGGTGGTTGGCTCAGCAGGTCTGGTACCGGGGACGGGGGTGGTGGTGTCCATGGCTGTAGGGGAGGACTACATGGCCCAAGCCGGCATACCCTACGCCACTAGGGATGATGCTGACACTATGGCTAAGGTAGCCCTAGCATCCGCGGAGGAGGTGCTAGCTAGCTATGAGGAGGCTTTAGAGGTACTTAGGAGTAGGTACGTAGACCCCGCTACGGTGGTGAGGTACGGATAGGGTGAGGGTCCTCATAGTAGGTGTTGGGGGCACCATAGCTAGCGTCGCAACTAGTAGGGGTGTGGCACCGGGGATGGGTGCTGCTGAGATACTTGAGAAGGCTTTGAGGGGTAAGCTCCCGGCAGGTATCGAGGTAGACATCCTCAACCTGATGATGGTCGACAGCTCCCTAATGCGCCCAGAGGACTGGGTTAAGATAGCTACCACAATCTACGAGAAGTACCGGGACTACGACTCCTTCCTAGTACTACACGGTACTGACACAATGGCGTATACGGCAGCGGCACTAGCCTTCTCACTTAGGGGGCTTAGAAAACCTGTAACCCTCACCGGGTCCATGAAGACCCTAGAGGAGAGCGGTACGGACGTACCTAAGAACCTGTGGGACTCCCTAGTCTTCTCTAGGGAAGCACCGAAGCTCGGGCTCTCAGGGGTCTACATAGTGTTCTACGGTAAGGTTATCCTGGGAGTTAGAGCTAGTAAGGTGAGTACCGCAAGCGTAGATGCCTTCACATCGGTTAACTATCCCTACATAGCCCGCGTAAGCGGTGAGGAAGTGGCTGTAGAGCACAGACCATCGAGGCGTGTGGAGGGGGAGCTGAAGCTGGAGGCATCATTCGATAGGTCCATAGCTGTCCTAAAGGCATTCCCAGGGATTAGAGCAGACCTCATAGAAGCCCTCCTATCAGCCGGGGTGAGGGGCATAGTAGTCGAGTCATTCGGGCTGGGAGGGCTCCCCGAGGAGCTGATAGCGAAGCTCTCAAAAATATCTAGTAGGGTACCGGTAGTAGTGACCTCGCAATCAACATACGGAGGGGTGAACCTCGAGGTCTACGAAGTCGGTAGGAGACTCCTAGATAGCGGGGTCATACCAGCCTACGACATGAGTAAGGAAGCAGCTACAGTTAAGCTCATGTGGGTCCTCGGCAAGCTGCCGGGGCTAGCTGGGGAGGAACTAGTACACAGAGTTAAAGATGAGATGCTGAGGAACTACGAAGATGAGATAAAAACCAGCTAACAAACATGTCCGAGGTTTTCCAGGGCCACGGGGAGTTCGACCCTCACGGGACCCTACCTAGTTTAGCGACCGGCCTCACCCCCTGAAATTATCTTAACCACGTAGTTTACTACATCCCTCAGCTCCCTGTACATGTAGTGTGTGGCTACGAGCACCGTACCCCCGCCCTCAGCCATTCTAGCTAGGTCCCTTCATACTAAGGGGTTGCGGTAGGTACTTACCTTAGGTATTTATACCTTACCGGCTACAGCTTCTCGGTGACGTACTTGAGGATAGGTATATACGGCTTCGGGGCTATAGGTAGGCTCGCGACTAAGCTAGCCCTCGACCGCGGCTACGAAATCGTCGCGGCCGTCGATATAGATGAGAGGATCCTGGGTAAGGACGTAGGTGAGCTTCTGGGTGTTGGACCTATAGGTGTCCAGGTCTCCAACGACGTCTACGAGCTCGGTGATGCTGATGTAGTTGTACACGCTACGGGGTCCTACCTGGATAGGGTGTTCGACCAGATAGCCTCGGTTGTTAGGATGGGTGTCCACGTGGTATCTACCTGCGAGACCCTGTCCTACCCGTACTACAGGTACCCGGTACTAGCTAAGAGACTCGACGAGCTGGCTAGGGCCTACGGCTCGGTGGTGATAGGTACGGGTATCAACCCCGGCTACCTCCTAGATACCCTCGTAGCTGTAATAGCAGCCTCAGTACCTAGGGTCACCAGGGTGAGGGCTGTGAGGAGCCTCGACGCAGCTAGGAGGAGGGAGCCGTTTAGGAAGAAGATAGGGGTTGGCGAGGACCCGAAGCTCGTTGAGGAGAGGCTGACTAGGGGTGAGATAACCGGTCACGTAGGCTACGCAGAGTCCGTCTACCTGGTAGCCCTAGCCGGGGACCTCAACCTAACTAAGGTAGTTGAGTGGCAGGGCGTTGTACCGGCTGAGGAGACCGTGGAGTCGGCCGGGATTAGGGTTGAGAGGGGTAGGAACAGGGGTATCTCGGGCTACGGAGCTGGGTACGTAGGGGATAGGGAGGTCATTAGGGTCGAGTTCCACGCCTACGTAGGCGCCCCGGAGTACGAGGAGGTGGAGGTTGAGGGTAGGGAGTACAGCGTTAGGTGGAGGAGTACCGGTACCCCCGGAGACCTCGGTACGGTTACCGTAGTTCTAAACGTAGCCGAGAGGGTACCGTACCTGACACCAGGACTACACCTAATGACAGACCTACTCCCGTTTAAGGTAAAGTTCTCCGTGTGACCCCCATGTCCTACGCAGACGTGGAGAGGAAACTCGAGGAGCTCTACAAGCAGCTCGAGAGGGGCTACCTAGAGAGGACTAGGAGGAGTAGGGAGCTCTACGAGAGAGCGTCTAAGGTAATGCCGGCTGGGGTTACCTACGCTATAAGGTACTTCAGACCCTACCCAGTCTTCATAGAGAGGGCCAGCGTTACTAGGGTCTGGGACGTAGATGGGAACGAGTACGTAGACTACTGGATGGGCCACGGAACCCACGTACTCGGACACTCCCCGAGGTTCGTCCTCGAGGCCGTAGCTGAGGTAGTCGGTAGGGGTACGCACCTAGGCTACGAGAACCCCTACGCAGTTGAGTACGCTGAGCTACTATCAAAGGTAGTACCCGGTCTCGAGATGGTTAGGTTCACCAACAGCGGTACCGAGGCGAACATGTACGCCCTAAGGCTCGCGAGGGCCTACACTAGGAGGAAGTACGTAGTTAAGGTTGAGGGAGGGTGGCACGGGGGCTACGACGCCCTACACGTAGCTGTCTCACCACCGTTTACAGGTCCTGAGTCAGCTGGGCTCCCAGAGGAGTACCTGGTGTACACCCTAACCGTACCCTTCAACGACGTGGAGGCTGCTGAGAGAGTTCTGAAGAGGTACCCGGTGGCGGCTATCTTCGTAGAGCCGGTACTGGGTGCCGGGGGCTGCATAGGCCCCGTAGGTAACTACCTGAAGGATCTCAGGGACCTCACCTACGCCTACGGCTCTCTACTAGTCTTCGACGAGGTTATAACAGGCTTCAGACTAGCCCCCGGTGGTGGTCAGGAGTACTTCGGGGTTAGGGCAGACCTCGTAGTACTGGGTAAGGTAGTTGGAGGGGGCTTCGCGGGGGCCGGGGCGTTCGGAGGTAGGGCTGAGGTTATGGAGCTGCTGGACCACCTGAAGTACCCGGACCCGAGGGCCAGGTCCTTCCACGGGGGGACCTTCGTGGGCAACCCGGTCAACATGGTGGCCGGTAGGGCCGTGGTCGAGTACCTAGCTAAGCACAGGGAGCTCTACGAGAAGGCCAACTCCCTGTGGGAGGCCTTCAGGAGGGACGTGGATAGGCTGTGCCAGGAGGTGGGTCTACCGTGCTGGACCACGGGTGCGGGTACTATGAGCGGCGTACACTTCACCAGGGTTAGGCCTAGGAACGCTAGGGAGGTACACGAGCTTAGGTGGAGTAGGGGCATCGAGCACGTACTCAACCTCTACGCAAGGCTCCGCGGAGTGCTGTACGTAAGTGAGAGACTCGTACACCTACTACCGTCCCTAGTACACAGCGAGGAGGAGGTCAGGCTATTCAGGACCACGCTGGAGAGCTTCCTAGCAGAGATCACGAAGAAGTAAGCCTCTGGTAACCCCATGTCTTAACTCTTTCACTCAACAACCTCACACGGTTTAAGTACCGTGTAGGCCCTCACCCTAGCCCCCCTACCGACTACAGCGCCGAGCTTTACGTACTCCCTACCCCTTCTCTCTACCCTCACGGGTCTGGAGACCTTCACCCTCTCGGGTACTACGTTTAGGGTTACGACGCCGGGCTCCACGGTACTACCCTCACCTACTACTGAGAAGCCTATGTAGGACCTGCTACCGATGGTCGCACCCCTCTGGATGGAGCTCCACACGACCTCCGCGTAGGACCCTACGACGTTGTCCCCCTCAAGCGATACGTAGTTCCTCACAAGTGTGTAGCTCCCGATGTAGCAGTTCCTACCTATGTACGCAGGCCCCTTAATCACCGCGTAGTGGTCTACCTCAGCGTCCTCATCTATGATAACAACCCCCTCTACGGTAGCTGTGTGGGCTACCCTAGCGCTACTGCTTATCACAGCCCTATCCAGCCTATCTAGGACGTAGAGGGTAGCCCTGAGTAGGTCCCACGGGTACTCTACATCTACCCACCAACCACCCCATATACATGGCCTCAGCCTGAACCTCCTGTTAACAGCGTTCAATGCATCGGTAAGGCTCCCGTACGCCCCGATGTACTCTAGGAACTCCCCCGGTAGTAGGTAGGCCCCACCGACGGCGTAGTAGCCTACCGCACCGGGTTCGACGGTTGCGGAGAACTCCTCTACGGTAGTCGGGTCCCTCAGTCTAGCTACGGTGTACTGCTCCAGCTCCTCCTCGGGGACTAGGACCACACCGTACTCACCGGCGGCCGCTAGGTCTAGGAGCTCCCTGTACATGTCCACCGGTGCTACCACGTCGCCGTAGACTAGTAGGAAGTCCCCTCCCACTACACCCCTAGCGGACTCCACAGCACCCTCAACCCCCGGCTTACCCTGCTGGACCAGCTCCAGCCTCAGCCTCCTACCGTACTTAACGGCTACGTCCTCGAAGTCCCTCGGGTTACTGACTACTACGTAGACCTCGGTAAGGCCTAGCTCAGCTACGTTATCCAGTACGTACTCCACTAGGTACCTACCGGCTAGACCGAGGAGGGCCTTCGGCCTACCCCCCGTGAGCACCCTAATCCTCTCACCAACCCCTCCAGCTAGCACCACCACGGGGATCCTGCGCATACCCACCCCACCTACTCCACGGTTACCGTCTTAGCTAGGTTCCTAGGTCTGTCCGGGTCTAGGCCCTTAGCTACGGAGGTGTAGTAGGCTAGGAGCTGGTACGGTATCGAGTAGAGCACCGCGGCTGTGTACGGTGTTAGCCTAGGCATCTCCAAGGCGAAGTCGAACCTCCTAGCTACGTCCTGGTAGCCCCTAGGTACGAGACCTACGGCAAAGGCCCTCCTAGCCCTCATCTCCTCCACGTTACCCAGGAGGAGGTCCCTGAACTCGTCGTCGAATACTGCGAAGAGTACCGGGAAGTCCTCCTCAACCAGGGCTATGGGTCCGTGCTTACTCTCACCCGCCGGGTAGGCCTCCGCGTGGATGTACGCAACCTCCTTAAGCTTCAGGGCCCCCTCCATGGATACCGGGACCCCTATACCCCTCCCCAGGTAGTACGCGCTGACCTTACCCCTCATCCTATCCGCCAGCCTCCTGATACGCGCCTCGTGTACGTGTATCACCTCCCCAGCTAGCTCCGGTAGCGAGGTCATCTCCCTACGTAGTAGGTCTAGGTAGCCGGGGTCCTCGGACCCCAGTACCCTCGCGACCTCGGTAGCTAGGTAGAGTAGGGCTACCAGCTGGGCTGTGAAGGTCTTGGTGGCCGCGACGGCTATCTCCGGCCCGGCCCTGGTGTAGATAGCCACGTCGGACTCCCTAGGGATGGCGCTGTAGAGTACGTTGGCTACCGCGATCACCCTAGCCCCGCGCTTCCTAGCCTCCCTAACCGCCATCAGAGTATCGATGGTCTCCCCGGACTGGCTTATGGCTATAAGGACGTCCCCCTCCCTAAACACCTTCCTGTACCTCAGGTACTCAGACGCTACGAACGCCGTAGCGCTCAGCCCGCAGAGGGTGTTTAGGAGGTACTCGCCCACCAGGGCTGCGTGGTAGGAGGTACCGCAGGCCGCTAGGAACACCCGGCTGGCCCTAGCTACAGTCTTAACCGCCTCACCTACCTCCGGTGGTATGCTCGCCAGGGTGTTCCCCAGGGCTGTGGGCTGCTCGTGGATCTCCTTAAGCATGAAGTGGGGGTACCCACCCTTAGCAACCATATCCGGGGTCCAGTCGACCACCCTCAGCCTCCCCCTCCAGTCCACGACCCCCTTCACGATGTTCTCTACGTACACCCCGCTCGGCGATACGTAGCCGAAGTCCCCGTCCTCCAGGACCACGACCCTCTTCGTGTACCTGAGGAAGGCCGGTATGTCGCTCGCTAGGAAGACGGCGCCCTCCAGTAAGCCTATGACTAGGGGCGATACGTTCCTAATGAAGTATATCCTATCGGGCTCACCCGAGACTACTATAGCTAGGGCGTAGGCCCCCCTCAGGGTCCTGGCCAGCTCCCTCAGGGCGTCGAGGGTCGTGTACCCCCTGCTCAGTAGCTCCTCGAGGAGGTGGGGGACTACCTCGGTATCGGTCTCACTCCTAAATA
>Ga0326760_1000153_pt1 | contig 39870 bp, 44 predicted proteins | sample GCREP_S_FD_207668 | JGI IMG/M metagenome (GOLD analysis project Ga0326760, IMG submission 207668) | Hot spring sediment microbial communities from Geyser Creek Basin, Yellowstone National Park, WY, United States - GCR.EP_S | ecosystem: Environmental > Aquatic > Thermal springs > Near-boiling... | reverse complement strand
CCGCCGTCGCCTACGACGCGCTCAAGACGGCAGTCGAGCACGCGCTCGGCAAGATAAGGGAGGGCAAGAGGCTTTCCACCGAGGACGTCTTTCTGCTCTACCTCGGCACAATCGCGGGCGAGCTGAGGGAGCTGAGGGCAGAGATAACCAGGCTTGACCGGCGCATAGACGAGACGAACAGGAGAATAGACGACTTAACGAAGTCGCTGTCGGCGAGGATAGATGACCTGGCGAGGAGGATAGACGCCGTCCGGGACGCTCTCTCCGCCAGAATAGACGCCGTGCAGGCAACCCTGCTGGAGACGCAGAAGAGCCTCTCTGCCAGAATAGATGTTGTTCAGACCACTCTGCTGGAGATACAAAAGTCGGTAGTGGAGCTGGTCAGGAAGAGCGGCCAGGCATGACAATTCATGACAAGCCTCGCCCTTCAGGGTGAGGATAGGTTTATAAAACCCAGCCTTGCTGGTTGGCTAGTGCCCGGGTTGGTGCCCCCGAAAGGGGGTTCGGTTTTGGATGAGCCGGTGGGGCGATACCCCACTGTTTTCACCAACCCGGGCAACGGCGTAAAACCATTAACCCCCGTGGAGGGGGTAACAGTCGAGACCCCCGCGATGGAAACCCCGCCCTTTAGGGCGGGGAGGGGGTCATAGACTAGCACCGCGGAGGGACCGAGAAGTGCCAGCACAATTGCGAGAGGGCGGCCCGTGCGGGGACTGGGGCTGAGGGCCTGAGACAGAATCTCGAGAGGGAGTTGAATCTGCTTAGAGCGCGCAAAGCCCGAGAGGCGTTGAGGCGGCACGAGACCGGGCGCGGCTCTGCGCTTGAGCTGCCTGGCGCTAGGCACGAGGGCCGGCTGCCGGGGCGGGGCCGCCCTCACGGGAACACCCCGGGCGCGTGTTTCTCAAAGACGGCGCGGAGCTTCCTCTCGTAGTCCGCTATGTAGTGCTCGAACAGCACCCGCTCCCTCACGGAGCGGCCCTGCAGTAGGTCTATGTCCGCGGGGTCCACCCCGCGGTCGAGGAGCCACTGGGCGTTGAACTTCTGCAGGAGCCTCGGCTCCAGCCACGGCAGGCCGGCCCCCTCCCTGGCCTCTCTGAGCTGCTGATAGAGGGTGTCCTCGCGGCATGGGAAGAAGCCTATTGGTGTTCAAGCCCAGGTGCTTGCAGAACTTCTCCCGCCAGGGCAGATATCCCGCGGAGATACCTGAAACAGATCTAGGAGCTCGCACGTTTTTCATCCCCTTCTCTCGGATTTGATCGTCCGCCGCATTGGCTTCTCCGGCAGTCTTGCCGGATTACACGCAAACAATGTCCGGCGTTACGTCCCGCCCAAGATTTCTTCTCGATGTTTGTATAGACGGGAGTGGAGTTACATAGCACGTTTTGTAGCCCGGTAAGAAAGCGGGTTTTGGTCTCTGAGCCCGCGAGGGGCGTTTTTCAGCCCAGAGGTATCAACCGCCCCATCTGGGCGCGCGGTCAGCGCCCTCTCCGCTGCATGGCAGATAGCGGGGAGGTGCACCATCCCGCCGCCATCCCGAGAGATGCAGAAGCGCTTGGCTTTATTCGCCAGTACTTCACAGCCTCTCTAAAGGCATTGCTCGTGACGAGCCTCGCGTCGACCCGCCTGCGCGCAGCGCCATGGAAGCCCCCTCACAGCGCCCTCTCTGCCGCGCGCTTGCTCCGCCGATACTGCGTGCGCCCTCACCTCGTCGACGCCGCTGGACGCGATGAGCCCGCTCTCCTGTCGTTGGAGTTCGGCGCGTGCGCGTAGACGTGAGTGTGGAAGTCGCCGCCGAACTCGCGCTTCAGAAGCCGGGCGACTCCCCCACACCCTGCCCGCGACCGCGGCCGGCTCGCCGCCTGTGATCGCGGCGCCCTCCGAGGCGTAATCGCGGCCCGCCCTCACGATATCGTCGCCGCCGGCAGGGCGCCGTTCACGTAAATGACGTCCCTGCCGAGTCTGTCCGCGCCCATCGGGCAGTAGAAACAGCCCAGCAGGCACGGCCCCGTTATGAACACGAAGCTCTTGGCGCCGAGCAGGCAGAGCTCGCACCCCCGCGGCATGCCGCCGTGCGCCAGGCGTATGCTGCCATAATACGCGCGCTGCCCGGGTGCAAGATTTTAAGCGTACTAAGTCTTGAGTAGCATGGCCGAAGAGGAGAGAGCCGTTGAGAGGGCATACGTGGAGGAGCGGGAGGGGAGGCAGGTGCTGGTATTGAGGTGGAACACCGGAAAGACCTCGGCGGGCAGGCTATTTGGGAGGTACGGCGAGGGGGGCAGGCCCGACTTCTTCAGGCTGCTCTTCGGGGCTCTGGCGGGATCGCTGAGGGAGAGGCTTGGCCCTCGCGGCGAGGAGGTATTCAACAGGATAAGGGACTCGGCAGAGTTCAGGAAGACCAGCAAGGAAATATTCGAGGACATGAAAAGCTGGTTTTTCAGCGAGATAGCGCCAAAGTACGGGCTGGACAAGGGTGATATATTCATGGTCATAACAGAAATAGAGGTCGACCTGACAAGCGGCGCGCTGAGGTGGAACAGGGAGAGAACAGAATTCTACTACTGGGTGCGGAGCGATAGGTGCCAGCAGCTTGCCGGCGCCGATGTCGGTGAGAGAATGAGGCAGCTGGAGGAGGAGAATAGGAAGTTAAGAGAGGAGAACGAGAGACTGAGGGGGGAGGTCGAGAGGCTCCGCAAGGAGCTCGCGGACATCAAGGAGAGGCTGGCCGGCCTGATTAGGCCCTAGGCGCCCTCTTCCACCGCCTCTGCAATTCTCCGCACGCCCTCGACGATTCTTTCTGGCGTCTCAGCGACGAACGATATCCTAACTGCCGCCTTGTAGTAATCGCTGAAGTACGCGCCGGGCACGACCGCAACTCCGTACTTCTCCAGGAGCGTCTCGGCGAACCTCTCGCCGCTCTCCACGTAAGCCGACAGATCGACAAATATGAACATGGAGCCGGAGGGGACCGCAAATCTGGCCTCCGGCAGGTACTGCCTGAGCGCCTGCACGGCGACATCGCGCCGCCTGCGGTACGCGTCGACGACCTCTCTAATGTACCTCATTCTGACGTCAGAGCGCAGGTAAATTGCAACGAGCCTCTGGGCGAAGGACGGCGGGCAGTACACCACCTCCTCGCTCACGAGCTTTATCTTGCGCACGGCCTCGGGGGGGCCGTAGACGTAGCCAAGCCTCCAGCCGGGTATTGCCGGGTCCTTGGAGAACGTGTTGATAGAGATCGTTAGCTCCGGCGCGAGCTTGTACATGAAGACGTGACCCCCATCGTATATCAGCGTCTTGTAGGCCTCGTCGGTGATAACCCAGAAGTCGTAATCCCTCGCCAGATCGGCCACGGCCTTGGCGACATCCTCGCGCAGCGCTCTGCCAGTTGGATTGTCTGGCGTGACCAAGATCACTGCCTTTGTCTTCCTGCTGACGGCGGACTTCAGCGCCTCGGGATCGGGCTGGAAGCCGCCCTCCAGGCTCGCCCTCACCTTCCTGACGGCCGCGCCGAAGTAGTCGAGCAGGGGCTTGTAGCCGAAGTAAGTCGGGTCGATTAGGACGACCTCGTTGCCCGGCTCCAGAATCGCGGCAAGCGTAGAGAACATCGCTCCCTGCCCGCCTGCCGTCAGGACTATCTGCTCCGGCGGCACGTCAATGCCGCCGAGTCTCTTGAGATCCTCAGATATCGCATCTCTCACCTCGTAAAGGCCCTGTGACGGCGTGTAGCCGTATAGCTCCATGGAGTCCTCGGCCAGCAGCCCCATCAGAATCTCGCGAATCTCCCGCGGCGGCGGTATGCTAGGCTGCCCCGTCGAGAGCAGAATTATGTCCTTGCGCTCCTGCTTTAGCCTCTCACGCAGCGCGTCTATTTTCCTCGTCGGGGATTCTCGCAGCAGCTCGACTCTCGGCGAGAACCCTCTCATTGCGGTGCCCGTGAGCGCGATTATTTAAGAGCTCCCCGTGCAACTCCGGCCGGCGAGTCACGTCCTGTCCCGCACGTCTGACCTCGGGGGCGGGCTTTATAACGCGCGGAGCTCACGGCGCTAGTGATGTAGTGTGCCGCTGCTGACGCTATGACGAGGAACCCTCGCCTGAGCCGCGTGCGGTCAGCGCGCTGGAGGGGCACAGCGAGCTGAGGGGGCACGAGCGGCAGTTCGGGGCCCTCGCCGTGCAGATCTCGCGCCCGAATTTAATCAGCTTCAGGTGGAGCTCGAAGTACCTGCCCGGCGGCAGGCTCTCCATGAGCCTTCTGCTCACCTCGTCGTAGACACGCCCCACGCCCAGGCGGCGCGCGACTCTCGCGATGTGCGTGTCTACGGGAAATGCCGGGAGTCCGAGACACGCTAAGATCACGTCTGCAGTCTTCTTGCCAACTCCAGGCAGCCCGAGCAGCAGCCTTCTCGCCCTCTCTGCCCCCATCGCGGCGAGCTTTTCTGGCGTCAGCTGCGCGCGGAGGAACTCCGATGCGAGCGCCTTGAGGCAGCGCGCCCTCTTCCTGTGCATGCCGGCGGGCCTTATTAGCTCGGCGAGCTCGCCCTCCTGGAGCCCGAGGACCGCCTCTGGCGTTATTGGCCCGAGCCTCTCCCTGAGTCTCTCGTACGCCCTGCGCGCATTCTTGTCGGACGTGTTCTGGCTCAGCACAACGGCCACGAGCAGCTCGAAGAGACTGCCGCCGCACAGCGAGGCGATTGCAAAGTCCTCGCGCCCGACGGCCACCGTCCTGTCAATTATCTCGAGCACGCGCCGGAGGTCCGGCACTGGCGCGGGCTAAGCCTTTGCATTATATACGCGCGGCGCCCGGGAGTCGTGGACGACGTGAAGTTCGGCGTGAGGAAGTCGGAGCTGGATAGGTTTGCCGAGAGAATCGGCTTGAGGCCGGAGGAGCTGGCAGCTGCCCTCAAAGCGGAGGTCGTTAAGACCGGCTCGGGGTTCCGCTATGTCATAAGCATGCGAAATTTCCTCTACTTCGTCGTGGCCAGGCTCTATGACTGTCTCAGAGAGAGGCGCTGGAGTGCTAGAGAGATCTCGCTCGAGGAGTTCGAGCTGGCCCTCAATGAGGCGCTGAGCGAGCTCGCGGGCGCGAGCGGGTACGCCAAGCTAGCCGAGGTCATGGATCTTGTCACGCGGAGGCTGGGCATCGGCGGGGAGGAGTTCTCGCGAAAGCTCCAGGAACTGCTGCAGGCGAGGAGGGGGCACTACGTGCTGCTCGAGGGCGGGGACGTCAAGGTCCGCGTTGGCTCTAGAAAATACGGCTACATAAAGAGAGTGGGCGGCGCGGCCTAATACCGCGCGCTAGAAGGCATAGTACCGGTAGTATACCGTGCGGCCAGTTATTGGGCAGGGCCGGGCGCTGCGTGGGGTGCGAGATTCCCAAGTGGCCCGTGGCCAGCGAGAGCTTCAAGCTCGGGGGCAGGTCGTGGCTTAAGGCGGTTGACTCTGCCGTCAAGCTGGCGTCAGAGCTGCCGATAGTCGTGCTCATCGGCAGGGCTGGCATGGGGAAGACGCAGGTAATGTACGAAGTGTGCGGGAGAGTTGAGTGCGTGTATGTCGACGCGAGTGAGATTACCGAGAGGAGCGCCGCGCAGATCTTCGCATCAATTGCGTGGAGGCTCGTCTCGAGATACGCCAGCTCTGCGCCCAGAAGCCGGGTAGTCGAGGCCTACCGGAAGTTCGGCTACGAGGGGATTCTCTCGCTGGCCCGCGCAGATCCCTCCTGGACTTTGAAGGCGGCGCTCGAGCTGGCCCCCCGCAGGGTCGTAATTGCGCTCGACGAGCTGCTCCCCTCGGCCGAGGACCCGAGGTTCTTCGACGTGGCCTACGTGATTCACAGGCTGAGGAACGCGCGTCTCGCAAATGCGTCATTCTTGATATCCATGCTGCCCGAGGTTTACGAGAAAATCGTCGAGAGCATCCCGCCGGTGGGGAACATGCTCGTGCACGTGACAGTTCAGCTGCCCGACGTCATACCCGAGGACGAGGTCGAGGAGATAGTGTCGGCGTACTGTCCGGAGAAGGCGCGGCTCGCGCGCAAGATTCTGGGCGAGAGACCGGACATCACAGTGAGAGAGCTCCTCCTCAGGCTGGCCGGAGTGCTGGAGCCGGACTACGTCGAGGTTACCCCCGCGTAGCGGCGGCTAGAGCCTGATGATATTGTACCTCCCCACTACTTTTAACATTGTCGTGCACTCTGCCATCTCCCTCACTGCGCCGTCTAAACCCTCCGAGCTCTCCAGCTCTGCGAGGAAGAAATAATCCCACGGAGAGAGTCTCGTGGGCCTTGAGTATATCAGCGTCATGTTAATTCCCCGCCTCGCTATCGGCCCCAGCGCTCTGTACAGCGCGCCGGCGACGTTCGGCACGGCGAATACGAGTGCGACTCTCTCTCCGGCGCCCTCCGCGCGGCTTGAGAGCACGGCGAACCTTGTGTAACTCTCGCCGTCCTCAACACCGCATACCTTGTCCGCGTAGCGCTCGAGCGCCCTCGGCGAGGCGATAACGGCGCAGCCCTCGCCGCACCTCTCGAATTCCTCCACTGCCTTTGACGTCGACGGCGTGTAGACGACCTCCGCGCCGAGTGTCGAGAGAACTCTCCTGGCCTGAGCCGCGGCGTGCGGGTGCGTGTACACGACGCGCGGCGTGCCCTTTCTCGCCATGCAGAGCACAATGCGTATTTCGTACATTGCAATTATCCTCGCGCTGTACACTGCCAGCGCGTCCACGGTCTCGCCGACTGGCCCCTCGAGACTGTTTATGAACGGCACGACGCCGTAATCGGCAGCGCCGCGCTCCACCTCGCGGAACACGTCAGTTATGGAGGCGCAGGGAACGCGCTCGCTGTGGGGGAATACGGCTGCCGCGGCCTCCCAGGTAAACGAGCGCTCCGGGCCCAAATACGCCACTACTGGCTTGCTCTTTCTCGAGACCTCTCGCGCTATGACCGGCGCGAGCGCGCCGTCTATAAGAGGCGGGACGTTGTACTTCGCGCGCTCCCTCAAGAGGGCGTAGAGCTGGAGCTCCAGCTCGTAAACCCCGGCATTGTGGACAGCTCCAGCTCGCTTTTTGTGCTTTCTCGCGCAGTTGCATGTGCGAGAAAGGCTTAAAATGAGGCGGCACCGCTAGCCGCGTCTGAGACTGCCGTCGAAGATGAGCTGAACCCGGTCAGACCAGTGACGAGGGCTGCGCTGCAGAGCGCTTATTCCACGCGCACTCCGGCAAGCCGGCGTGATGAGGGGTTCGATGGCGCGATCCATGACCGGGGAAGAGACGCGCTGAAAATGACAACAGGGCACCTCTCGCGCCGCCAGACACGCGCCGGGCGCCGTTGCGCGACTGGCGCCCGCAGTGGCCGGCCCCAGGCCCCGCGTAACGGCGCCGCGCTTTTCCGGGCCGCAATACCGCGCTTAGGGACGGCTGCCGGCGCCCCCTCCTGACCCCAGTCTTGAGGTATGCAGGCCATCTCTCCAAGCCCCAGGCACGCACCTGCGGCGAGAGCCCCCGGAGCCCTGGCGCAGGCGGCGCCGCGCTCGAAAGCCTTTTGTGCGAGCGCCGAGACCGCTTGGCAAATGCGCGCAGAGTGCGGTGGCTGCGCGCACGCCGTGAGGGAGTGCCGCGCGTCTGACGCGCCGCTAATATACAGCGTCGAGCTTAGCTCATTCAAGCCGCACGACATCTACAGCCCAGAGATCTTGAAGTTTCTGTGCGCTTACTGCGGCGATAGCTCCTACGTGTATCTCGCATGCAATGACGTGGTGGGGTACATAATCACGTGCATCGAGGGGGGCGCCGCCCACGTCATATCGCTGGCCGTGAGGCCCGAGTACAGGAGGAGGGGCATTGGGCGCGCGCTTCTGTGCACCGCGCTCAACCTGCTCGCGCGCGGGAGGGTGTCCGAAGTGTTCCTCGAGGTGAGGGTGTCAAACGAGCCCGCGCTCAGGCTTTACACGTCGGCCGGCTTCACGATCTCTGAAGTGCTGAGGGGTTACTACGGCGACGGCGAGGATGGGTACAGGCTCAGGCTCCGCGACAGGGAGGCCGCGCGCCGCTTCTGCACAGGGAGGCGCGCTGCATGTTAAAAACGCGCGTTGTGCGCAGGCAGCGTGTGTCTTGACTTGCAGTACGAGGCGGTCTTGCGCCTAAAGCGCGGGCGCGCGCTCCTCATCGCAGACACGCACATCGGGCTGGAGCTAGAGCTCAAGAGAGAGCGGGGAGTGAACGTGGCGAGCCAGACGGAGAGAATTGCAAGGAGGGTGGTAGAGCTTGCCGACTCCCTCAATGCGACTCTCGTCGTCATTCTCGGCGATGTCAAGCACGAGCTTCGCTCGCCTAGGGACAGCGCGGGCGAGGTCAGGGCGTTCCTGTCGGCAGTGGCCAGGAGAGTTCCGGTGCTGCTGACTCCAGGAAATCACGACACGCTGCTGCGCGAGATAGCCGAAGGCATAGAGGGAGTCATTACCGCGCCGGCCCGCGGGATTCTGCTCGACGATAAATACCTGCTGCTCCACGGGCACGCAAAGCCGCGCAGGGAGGACTTGGAGAGAGCGGGCGTAGTAATAATGGGGCACACGCACCCTGCAGTGATGATAAGAGACGACATAGGGTATTACGTAAAGGTGCCAGCGCTGCTCAAAATTCACGCCCAGCGGAGGGCGCTTTGCGAGAGTCTCTACGGCGATCCGTGCGAGGACGGCGTGGTCAAGATTATCGTGCTCCCCGCGTTCCACCCGCTGCTGGCGGGAGTCGACGTGAGAGAGCTGCCGCGCGCGTCGCTAGAGGGAAAGTCTATTCTCAAGTACGTTGAGTGGAGACACGAGCTCGCGGAGGTGTACCTACCCGACATGACATTCCTGGGAACGCTGGCCGACCTTCAGGAGTGGTGAGAGCCAAGTCGCTGTGAGATAGGCTCTTCACCGCTCAGTCGCTGCCCGCTCCGCTCACCCGACCGCCCCTGCCCGGCTGCTTAAAGGCCTTGTCCCGGCATCTCTTGCCGGGCTTTTCCCGCTCCCTGCGGCCGCGGCGCCTCCCGGCCCTGAGGGGGCGCCACCGCCTCGCCCGGCTACCTCCGGAGGTCAGGAGGCGTCCTGCGGCCCCGAGTTGCTCCGGGAGTGGTCGTGGTTAGAGGGAGGCCCGAGCTCGCCCTTGTCCTCTTCAAGCGCTTCAAGAATCTTGAGTAGGCCTACTGCCTTCTCGACCTCATTGAAACTCTCGTCAAGCCTTACGAGCCCGAGCCTAACGCACCTCACTTTATTCAAGTTCTTCTCCACCTCGCTCGACGTGTAGACAATGGCCTTCCTCTTGTCGTAGTAAATTTTCTTCATGACGCCGAGTCCCACCAAGAAGCCCTCGCCGTCCTCGAGCCCGACTAGAAGCCCCCTTTCAAAGTCCGCCGGGAGGCACGCCACCTTAAACCCGCCTATCTTCCTGACGGCAAACGAGTCGCTGTTGACAATTGCGTATACTCTGTCCTTGTACTGGAACGCCTTTAAGATGGGAACGCCCAGAGCCCTCCCGAGCATTCTCTTTAGCTCATCTGATATTTCAATACCGCCGAACATTAGTAGATTGCACAGAGGCGTTTTGTTGAGGTGTATTACCAGCTCGACGGGCGGGAAGATGAATCTGCCGTACCCCATCTCTCTGTGCGCCTTCCTGTCCTCCCTGCTTTTGGTCCTGGCGTGCGGCGGCGGCGGCACTACCACCACATTGCTGTAGCCGTCCAGAATTGGCGCGAGCTCGCCCTCAACCTGTATTGCGACTATCAGGTTCGGCTTTATTCTATCTATCAAGGCACGCTTGTAAAGAACCGCGCTCTTGTCGAGAACCCATCCGTCGGTGTTGACTATCACTGTGTCTGCCCCCCACTCGTTAATTGCATACTCGACGGCTCTCGCGATTTTCTCCACCGCGCTCTGCCAGATGCGCTCGAGACTCGTGGTCTGGAGGAACACGCTCCTCTCGGCCAGGAGCTGGCGCAAGTGCGTGATGTATCTCGTCAGCCTGGCGAGAGAGACTGTAGTTGGCGGGCCTAAATCATTCTGGCCCACGTCCGCGTCAACTATTGCAACACTGAGGCCGCGCGCGAGCGCCTTGTTGCCGAGCAGCGCGGCCATTGTTGACTTGCCGACGTCGACCATCCCCACGACCATTATAACTCCCCTGAGGTCGAGCGACGAGGTCTTCTCGTCCCAGCGGTCAAGCACTTCCTCGCCCGGCGCGGCTCTCTCAAGCACGGCGCCCGGGCCCAGTATGAACTCCACCTCGGAGTCCGCGAGAGCCTTTATTGCCAGCCTCCTTGCCTTCAGCACCGTGAAGCTCTGCCCCTCCGTGTAAACCACGCCTGTTGCATAAATTCGGCCCTGCCTGACAGTAACTTTCGCGGGACCCTCTATACGATAAATCTCGCCGCTTTTCAGCACGCGGGCGGTCATTGTGAGGAGGGTGCGGGGCCTCTTTTAAGTCTGAAACAGACCGCCCGACCTCGCGCCCTCCTCTAGGGCTTATTTTTTAACTGCCACGCGCGGAGCTCGCGTGAAACTCTCCGAGCTGCTGCAACGAGAGCCTGTTAACATACCCAGGCTGGTGAGGGAGCGCGTGAGGAAGCTTGGCGTGGAGGAAATAGTGAGGGCAGTAAACAAGGCCCTGCGGGGGCTCGACGACGTGGTTCTTGACACGCTGAGCGGGCTGATGATCGGGAGGCCCGTTGCCCTCGTCGGCACGGTGGGTCTGGGCAAGAGCACTCTGGCAAAGGTGATTGCCGAGACCCTGGCCCTGAGCGACCCGCCGTATGTCATGGTCGCGTGCCACTCGCACATGACGGCAGTGGACCTGACGGGCGACATCGATATAGCGGTGGCGCTGCAGACAGGCCTCGACCACCCGCTTGCGTACATACCGGGACCTCTGGTGACGGCACACGGGTCTGCGTTGATACTTGACGAGATCAACCGCCTCAATCCGTATGCCCAGGCCGCGCTTCTGCAGGCAATACAGGAGCACTACGTCTACGTCAGGGGATTCAGAATAAGGACCGACTTTGCACTTATAGCCACAGCAAACCCGAGCGAGTACGAGGGAGTCTACGAGCTCTCAGAGGCCCTAGCCGACAGGTTCAAGTTTGTCGAGGTCAAGCTGCCTGACAGGGAGATACTGCGGTCGGTACTGATCTGGAAGGCCAAGGAATACCTCGGGGACCTCGAGGCCGAGATACCGCCGAGGCTCGTCGACATGCTGGTGAAGTTCACCTACGAGGCGGAGAGAGCCGGGTACCCCCAGTCCGTGAGGTCTCTCAGTTATGCGCTCGCCGACGCCGTGGCGCGGGCGTGGTCGCAGCACAGGAGCGCGGGCGTGAGGGACTTGAAACTGGCACTGGCAGCTAACCTGCCTCACACTTCCGAGGTGAAGAATGTGCTGGTTAATTTATTCGAGAAGGCAGCGGTAAGCGCGTGATGGACGAGGTAGCAGACCTGCTGCTGCGAATTTACGAGTGCCTGGGCGGCCAGGCCTCAGTGCGCAGCCTCGTATACGCGGCGGCCGACGTGCGGGCCAGGGCGCAGCTGGGCGGCCTGAGCTGGGAAAAGCTCGTCGACATAATAGCGCAGAACTTGGCTGGAGCCCTCCGCGCGAGCCCCGGCGCTGCCAGGAAAATTGTGGAAGACGCCATTGCGTGCGCCAAGCGCAGCCCGAGCGCGGAGCCTGCCGTCATGGCGTGGGGCTCCGTCGGCAGCGAGAGGGCCCCCACGCTCGCGCACATTGTCAACAGACACGTGCGCATTGACGCGTCCCCGCGTGCGAAGCTAGAGGTCATAAAGAGACTCAACTTGCCCAGAGAGGCCCTCGAGGAGGCGAGGAGCCCCATCGCCGCTAGGAGCGAGGGGGTCGCGCACGTGAAGTCTGCAGTGCGGCTGGTCAAGCGGTACCGCCCCAGCGCCCCTCCTTCCGATATCGATCTGCTGATGACGGCAATGTCCTTCATGAAAAAGAGGCTCATGGGAAGGCCGCTGTCGGATGACGACATTCACCTGCGCGAGTACACGCACATTATAGACAAGCCCGTCTACATTGCGCTTGACGTCTCCGGGAGCATGAAGGAGTACGTCGGCAGCGCGACCAAGCTCAGAGTTGCCAAAAATGCAATTGCTAGATACATACGCCAGATGGCTTACCTGCGCGGCTTCGTGGCGCTGGCCCTCTTCAACGTCGATGCCGACTTTATGTGGACCCCCCACGCCGCCCACACTTACTCGAGAGAGATGATCGAGATACTGCGCTACGTCTACGCAATGGGGGGCACGGAGCTAGCCTCGGCGCTGGAGTTGTTGCACGCGCACGGCGCGACGAGAGACGTGGTGATCATAAGCGACGGGCGCACCAGCGACGCCGACAGAGTGCTGCAGATCGCGAGGAAGTTCAGGAGGCTTCACGTCGTCGCGACCGAGAGGAGCGGCTTTCTAAGGCAGCTCGCTAGGCTCACCGGCGGCAGATACCGCGAGCTCGCGCCTGGCCTCGACTTACTCAGCTTATACGGCTAGCGCGACGGGGCCGTAAAAATGCTGAGAGGCGGCGGGACTCGATGACTCGCTGCTCGGCGCTTGAGCTGGCCTGCTGCTTTCCATTCCTGAGGAGAGTATCGGAGTTTCTGAAGAGGCAGGGCGCCACGCTGGAGAGCGAGCTCTCCGACGAGGCTAAAGTTCGCGAGGCTGTGGAGTTCCTCAGGGCGTTGCTCGAGCGGGGCGCGCCAGGCGCCGCGGCCGCGCGCTGCGAGTGCAGCGATCCCGGAAGGGCGGTGGTCGTCGCGAGGCTGGCGCTTTACATCGCGGCAGCGGGCGGCCCCCACTTGCTCAAAAAGTTCGCGGTGGTGAGCGGCAAGGCATTCTCCCAGACTATTAGAAGCGCGCTCCGCGATCAGTGCTGTATTTACGGCGAGGAGTGCTGCAGGTTTGAGATTGCGAGAGATCTCGGTGTTTCCGCCGCGTGCACCAAGGACGTCTTCCGGGGCCGTGGCTTCTCGCGGGCGGACGAGCTTCCAGTTGCGGTACGCTGGACGTCGTACCTCAAGTTCGCGCCGCAGAGCCCGCAATGGGCCATGATAAACAGGCCTGTCGTGAGGGGCTGGGTTCTCATCCCCGACGGCGATTTCACGAGACTCCTCGAGGGGGCCTACGAGGAGCGCATTATCGAGCTCGCGCGCGAGAACGAGCTGGCGGTCGGCTGGATTGCCAGACACGCAGTCCCGCGCCTCGTGCCCGAGCTCGAGGAGCTGGCTAGGAAGCACGGGCGGCCGGCGCTAAGGCTGGACGCGGTTAAGGCCGGCGAGGACCCCCCCTGCATGCGCGCGCTCGTGGAGGCGCTCAAGGCCGGCGAGAACCTCCCGCACGCGGCCAGATTCGCGCTCGCGGCTTACCTGGTCAGGCGCGGCTGGGACGTCGAGAGAGTAGTCGACCTGTTCCGCTCCGCCCCCGACTTCAACGAGAGGGTCACCAGGTACCAGGTAATGCACATAGCGGGGCAGGCCGGAGGCAGGAAGCAGTACATGGTGCCGGGCTGCCAGACAATGCTGTCCTGGGGGCTGTGCCCGAACGGCCTCGCGTGCGGCGTGAGGAACCCGCTGCTCTACGCGCGGAGGGGGAGCAGGCAGGGATCTGGCGAGCAGAGAACTCAGGTGGGCGCGGCCGCGCCCTGAGCTGTCTAGCTGGCCGCCACGGCGGTTAGGAGCGCGTAGGCATCTCTCAGTATCTGACCGAGGCTCCTGCGCGCGCTCAAGCGCTTGAGCAAGACCGCGCGCCCGCCCTCGAGCTTCACGTAGCCGCCCTCGGCCAGCCTCCTTGCAATCAGCTGCGCCACCCCCTCTCCCAGCCAGAACTCGACCATTCTGTAGGTCTTCCAGTACCGGAGCCTCACGGCACCGCCCTCTCTGAGCGAGAGCTCCTCGAGCATTAGCAGCGCCAGCCTTGTGAGGACGTCCTTGCTAGCACCTCTCATACTCCCCGGTCTCCAGGTCTATTCTTATGCACTCTGCAGTCACAGATCCCTGAAATAGAGGGATGCCGGCCAGCGCGCACGCGGTTGCCAGCAGCAGGTCGGGCCTCTCGGCCACGATTGCCAGAGGCGCCTTGCCTCTGACTGCCGCGCTCCACAGTACGTAAGGCCCGACTGTCGAGCCCCTCAAGTAGGGCAGCGCGACAACGCTCCCGGCTGCGTCAACGCCGGCAAGCCTCCCCGTCTCGGGATCTAAGTCACCGAGCAGCGAGACTGGAAAGCCCAGTCTGACAACCCTCGCGGCAACGCGCCCCCTGCCTCTGATGAGCGGCTTGAGGCGCGCGCGCGGCCGGGCGCTGCTATGCATAGGCCAGTTTAATGCAGTCCTCGCGCCTGCAGAGAGAGACCCTAATGCCGTGAAGCCTGCTGATGTAAAACGCCGCCTTGGCAGAGTCCGTCGCGATGGACTTGAGGCGCCGCGCGTGCGGGCTCACGACGAGACACGAGCCGGCGAGAATCACGACGTTGAGCCGCAACGCGGCCCTGGCCTGCCTCTCGACGAGCTTGTACGCAGCCGGCGACGTGGAGACGTACACGGGCCTTCTCGCGGGCCCCCGCCTCGCCACCTCGTTAATGACCCAGAGCACGGTCTCCACGTCGGCGAGAGGGCACCCTACATACACTGCATCTGGCACTCCTGCGCACCTCAGAAGCCTCTGCACGTCGCTGCCCTCGATTTCAATGCGCTCGCCGGGGTCGGCCGCCCTCGCGTACTCAGCCCAGTTGGGCGTCGCGCCCTCGATGACGGCGAAGACAATGGACGAGTATGTCGAGAGCGCGGCTGCGAACTCCCGCCTGCTGGCCTCGTCGGGAAGCCGGATCCCGCTGACGTAGGGCACTCCGTGCCCGAGCCTCTCGCCTATCAGCGCTCCGACGATCCCTGCCTCCAGGGGGTCCCTCGGCTTGAACGCGACCCTCACTAGTGCGGTCGGCCGCCGGCCCTCGGGCGTGTAGAGCTGCGTCCTCGGGGCAAAGCCTGCAATCGCTGACAGCAGCGCGAGAGGCCCCGGGACCTTGTCAGTCCAGGCGTCCTTGAATGTGTTTATGTAGGCGGCAGCGCTTGACTCTGCCCATGCGTGCGCGGTTCTCGGCCTGACGAGCACGAACTCGTAGGGAGCGCACGATAGGACAACGCTGACGCCCAGCGCCCTGAGCGCCGCAATGATTTCCCTCTGCGCCTCTGCCGTTCTCCTGTCGACCTCAAGGACGCCGCCTGTATCAACTGCCGCTGGATTCGCCGTGGTGAAGACGGAGACTCTCGCGCCCAGCGACGCCAGGCGCTTGAGGAACTCAACGCCGTGATCGCCTATCGTGAGGTAGGACACGCCAGAGACGTGTGCCGTGTCTATCGGCACGACCTCGCCGCCTGACACCGCGTCCGCGACCTTTAGGACGGCCTCTCTCGCGTACTCGCGCGCCTCACGCAAGCCCACGAGCCCGCTAGGCCTCGGGTATTTTTGCGCGCTCAAAAAGCAGGGAGTCGGCGTCTAGCGGCCTCGTTGCATCTATGCCGACCTTGTGCGTGAGCCCCTCCTCATTAAGCGCTGAGGGGTCCAGGCTCGACCCTCTCGCGTAAGGTATTACAAAAATGCCGCGATCGGCTCTCAGCCTGGTTGACACGGCCCACTCGACCGCCACCGGGTCGTCCGGGTCTATATCGCCGTCGACGGCGATGGCGATCTTGAGGCTGGGGTGCGCCGCGAACGCCGCCAGGAGCGCGTTCTTTGCATCGCCCTCAGACGACTTCTCGAGGGATATCACGGCAGTGAGCCAGCCGGCGCCGCCCCTAGTCAGCCTGACCTTCCTCACCCCGGGGGCCACCGACTTCACAGCCCTCCAGATTCTGGCCTCTCTGTCGAATCCCATGAGCAGTGCGTGCTCTGCCCCGGCGGGGAGCAAGTAGTGGACGTACGCGTCTTCGCGCAGCACGTATATCTTCTCGACCCTAATTGTCGGCTGCGCCCTCACTCTGTCGTACGTGCCCAGCACGTCCACAAATGGGCCCTCCTCGGCGAGATCCCTCGTGATGAACCCCTCGATTATGATGGAGGCCATGAATGGAGCGACAGCGCCGTTGTCAAGCTCGATTACCTTGAGCCCGCCCGCGAGCCGCGCTGCAACCTCCAGCTCGAAGACTCCCAGAGGCGGCGACGATGCCGCGGCCACGAGCACGAGCGGGTGAGTCCCCCACGCAATGGCGACGGGAGTCTCGCCTCCTGCCCTCATGTTCATTTCGTGAATGTAGTACAGGTGCCGCGGCACTAGTCTCACGACGGCCCTCCTCGCGCCCACCGGCGACACTCTGTGAATTGACGCGTTCATGAGATTGCCAGGCCCCCTGCCCACCACCACTGACGCCGTTATGTAGGGCCGCGCCTCTCTCTCGTAGTATCGCACCATTGGCAGCTCGGCGAGCGACTCAAGCTCTCTGTACAGGTCCCTCCACGACGCGACGGCCTCGAGCTTCATCGGGCTCTCCATCGCGGAGAGCAGCTTGGTGTAGGCATCCTCGTCGCTGGAGGCACCGAGATATAAGTACAGCTTCTTCCTGGCGTCCAGCAAGTTCCCGACGCCTGTGAATCTCTCGCGGACTCTCCTGAACACCGGCGTCCACCTGCCCTCGGACTCTCTCAGCGCTCTGGCGATTGAGAACTCGCCGTAGGGGGGATCGTAGTACCGGGCATTTTCTAGCGAGTTGACGAGCGCGGCCAAGGCCATGCTGGCGGTCTTGGTTTGGCGCAAAAAGGGGGAGGTGCCCTTTCCCGCGGACTCTCTCAGGACATCTCGAGGAGTATCTCCACCGCGGCTACCGTCCTCTCTCTGCCCTCCTGTGCGCGCACCTTGTCGCTCAGCAGCTTGACGTCCTTTATCTGCACCTTGCCTGGCAGGAATCTGTCCCTCACCATCACTGCGGCCGACACGGCCTTGGAGATCGCCGCGCCGCGTGCCTTTAGCGTCACGCGCCTGACGCCGGCATTGAACGCCATTACCGTCGCGATTATGTAGTTTGTTGTCGGCTTCTTGCCCACTAGTATTGTCTGCTCTAGCGCTGCCGCCATGGGTGCCCCGTGCAGCTCAGTATTTTTAACAATTCCGCCCGATATTAACTATGAGCGGCGCCGCCGTCGAGCAAGCGCTGCGCGAGGCCGCCTCTAACGCGCGGCGGGGCATTCTCATGTCGCTGCATAAGAGCGGCGCGCTGACGCTGGCGAGACTCTGCAACGCCCTCAACATGCCCCCCCACGCGGTCGTGGCAGAGGTGTCAGCGCTGGAGCGCCTCGGGCTCGTCAGGCGGGAGGACTCGTTGGTCTACCTAACGGAAACCGGTCGAAGAGCAGTCTACATTCTCCTAAACGCGGGGCGCCCCGGCTCCCGCAAACTCCTCTTGCCGCTTAAAATTGAGTCGCTTGCGGCGTGGCTCTCGGTCTCGCCTCACTCGAGCGCAATATCGCTCATGCTGCTCCTAGGCTGGATTGCGTCGCTCATAATCGGGGCGCTCTACAAGCCGCCTCTCGTGCTCATTGGCGTCATATACGCCGGGTGTTACCTGACGCCCCCGGTAGATCCAGGCCCCTATCTCTCCCTCGCCGCGTCTCTCGCCTCGGCACTCGGAATCCTTCTCATAATTCACCTGCTCTCGCGCAGGAGAATAGCGCCGCCGAGGGCAGTACTGGGAGTCTACCCCCTGGCGCTATACCCCGCGGCTCACTTAATGGCAGTCGAGCTCGCGCGGGCGCTCAACGCGCCTTACTTGGTTACCGCGTCCCAGATAGCGTCCTCGGTGGTGCCGCTCCTCACGGCGTTTACCCACGCGTCATTTCACGCGCTCGAGACCGGCAGCAGTTACGAGCGCACGCTGCTGTACTCGCTATTTGCGTTCTTCGTCGCGCCGGCACTGTTCTACTCCCTGCCCGTTCGCTGATGGTGTACCAGCCGGCCGAGGACACGTACCTCACGCTCGGGGCCCTCGAGGGGGCGGCAGGCGATATCTGTGTCGACGTGGGCTCCGGCTCGTGCGCCCTCGCGGCGGCGCTCGCCGGTAAGTGCAGGCAGGTTGTGGCAATTGACGTGGACGCCAACGCGTGCAAGTCCTGCCCCGACCACGTCGATGTGGTGTGCGGCAACGCGCTGGACGCCGTGAGGCGCGCGGACACTGTCGTGTCGAACCCGCCCTACCTGCCGCCCGAGGAGCCGCTGGACCCGGCGGTTCACGACACGGGCATGATACAGAGGCTTCTCAGGTGGGTATCCGCAGAGAGGCCGCGTACTGTGATCATCACCTTCAGCTCTCTGGGGCGCGCGGATTTGATTATCGACGCGCTGAAGGCTCAGTGCGTCATAGTGAGGGCCGCCGCGCTTCACATGTTCTTCGAGAGTATATTTACTGTGACGGCGCACTGCCGCCGCGACCCTCAGAGCTCGTCGAGGCAGACCGCTTTCTTGGCCCTCGCCGAGAGCGTTGCGGCCTCGCAGAATCGCATCGTGTAGACTATGTCCTCACGGCTGACGACCTCTCCCCCCCTGCCGGCCGCCGCCATTAAGAACTCTCTGTCCTGCGCCAAAAGGGGGTCCGCCGCCCCCACCGCTAGCTCGCGCGACTCCCCGCGGGCGTGGAGGCAGACGCGCTCTCTCACGAAATCTACTGTCAGCGTCCCGCTGCCTCCGACAATCTCGAGCCTCCTGTCAGTATAGAGCACGAGCCAGCTGGCCTCAAACGCTGCAATCAGACTCCCGTAGTCTGCCAGAATTTGCGCGTGCTCCTCGCGCTGGCCTCCAGGCGCGATGGCCTGCGCGCGCACGCACTCTGCCCTCGCCCCTGTGATGTAGGTCACCAGGTCCGCGTCGTGTATTGCCAGGTCCTTGATGACGCCGGCATCAACGCTGCGCTCCCTGCCGCTTGAGGTTCTCCTCGCGAGGGCGGCGAGTGCGCCCCCCACGCCGGCCAGCGCGTCTCTTGAGTACCTCACGCCCTGGTGGAATCTCAGGAGGTATCCTGTCGTCACGAGAGTCTTGCCGGCAATGTCCAGCAGCCTGTATGTGTCGTCCAGCGTTGCGGTGAACGGCTTCTCCACCAGTGTCGGAATTCCACGCGATAGAAACAGGGCGGCGTGTGCAAAGTGAAGAGACGTGGGAGTGGCTATTATTGCCGCGTCTACGTCCAGATCCTGCGCGCACTCAATGCCCCTTAGGGGCCGCGCGCCGTAAACTCTCTCGGCCCATTTTAATCTCTCCCCGTCCTTGTCTATTGCGAGTATCTCACTAACAAGGCCTTCCGCCCTTAGCTCTGCCAGCGCCCGCACGTGGTTCGCGCCCCACCTGCCGACTCCCACGACGGCAACTCTCATGGCTCTCGCCGGCGCGCCTGGCCTAGAGATATGCAATATACCTGGCGATGGCCGGGTGCGGCGGCCTCCTGTGTATTACAATTTCTTTGAAGCTGTGCCGCGCCCGCACGAGGATCCTGATGAACTCCCTAAGCTGGCCTACGTGCAGCTTGAGGATCCTCACTCCCTCAAGCTCCTCGGCCTCGCCGTTAACCTGGTTCATAGTGAGATCCGGCAGCAGCACTTGCCTCACCTCCCGCGCGATGTCGCTATCCAGCCTGTGAGCCCAGAGCTTCTCCACAACAACTCTGCCGTATTTCATGTCGGAAATCATGCTCTCGAGCCTCCTGATATCGACGTCCAGAGCAAGGGAGAGGTAGGGCACCTCGCCCCTTGAGAAGTACTTGTGCGTCGGGACCTCAAATGATATCACCTCAACTCCGTCTACTACCTCGTTTACAATTCTCGTGGCCCTCAGATACTCTACGGGCAGCGCGGCCACGCCTGACTGCGCTGGCGGGATTTTAAGCTGGCACTACTATAGGGAATGCCAGGCCTATTAGAATTCCGGCGGTAACAGCCGCGCTCATTGCGCTCATGAACGCCAAGAGCCCGACGCCAGAGCCGCGCGCGAATATTACACTGAGCGCGGCCGTCAGGGCCGCGATTGCCATGATGGACAGACTCGGCAGCAAGCACGCCGGCAGTAACACGGCCGCGGCCCCCGCCGCCGAGGCTGCAAAATTCTCTAGCGCGGATCTGGCCGCGCGGTAAAACGCGCGGCTATGCAGGAGGGTCCAGTCTCGCGCCCTCCTGAACGATAACTTGTAGGTCAGCTCGCCGATGCTCTTCATCTGGTGGGCGAACTCCGCAACAAAGGAGGTGAGGGAATTGATTGACGCGACAATTATGATGAGCGGGGACAGCAATCTCATGTCCATCCCGCGCCCCTGTAGGATCAGTGATGCCGAGAGAGTGCCGGCGGCGATCAGCCCGTCTAGTATCCCGAGGGCCAGGTACCTCACGTTGATTCAAGTTCGGGCGTGTAGTCGCCGACGACGACCTCGTCTATTGAGTGGACAACCCCGCCGATCTTCTCCAGGGCGCGCTCTAGCCCCTCGAAGTTTATGCCCTCCCCCTCGACCACTATAATCAGGCCGAGTACGTCGACGTCGACGTCGTCCACTGTCACTCTGACGGCCCTCACGCCCTCTACTCTCTGGAGCTCCCTGGCCACGTCAATTATGGTCACGCCCTTTGTTGGTATTGCCGCGTCAATTACTACGCGGCGCAGGCTCATGGCCAGTGAATTAGCGCGCCCCTTAAAATCTTCTAACCCCGGCGCTGCCCCTCAGCTGCCGCCTGCAGTAGCTGCCTGCTGCCCCTCCGCGCTCCCCGCCCCCCTCTCGCCCCTCTTTTTCCAGAACGGCGGGTAGGTACCGCGCCTCATAATCACGCGGTCCGTCCTGACGACAATACCCCTTTCCATTTTCTTGGCCTCCTCGCTGTCGACCGCGGCGCGCCCCAAGGCGATGAGCTCGCCCTTGAGAGTGAAGAGCGCGACGAGATCGCCGGCCGAGAACGGATGCTCGAGCCTAACTATGCCAGGGGCTGCCAGCGGCGCCCCGTTGCAGACTGCGTCAACTGCCCCGTCTCTTACCCATATCTTGGGCAGGTGGCGTGTTATTTCCTCAACCGGCAGCAGCACTCGGCGCAGATAGCTGTCGTCGCCGTACTTCCTCCAGGTTGTGTACGCATCGGCGATATCCTGGAGCGTGACGGCCTCGTTCTCGCTGAAGCACGAGACGGCCACCCTCCTCAGCTCTCTCATGTTGGCGCCAACGCCCAGCACCTCGCCTATGTCGTGGATTAGCTTCCTCGCGTAGGTTCCTGACTCTACGTGCATCCTCAACACGGCGTACCTGCCGTCCAGCTCTAGCAGCTCTAGCGAGTACACGCGGCGCACTCTGAGCTTCCTCCTCACGGAGGACCTCAGCGGCGGCTTCTGGTATATCGCGCCCTGGAACTCCCGTATCACGGCCCTCAGCCTCTCCCCGTCAATATCTCCGTGAAACTTCGCTACCGCCACGTAGACCTTGTCCGCCCTCGAGAGAGCAATTAGGGCCTTCGTGCTCTCCGCTATTGCTACCGGCAGCACGCCGGAGACCTTGGGATCCAGAGTCCCCGCGTGCCCCGCCCTGTTAACGCCCAGGATCTTTTTTACCCACGCGGCGACTTCGTGGCTGCTGGGACCCCGGGGCTTGTCGAGTACGACCATGGAGTACGTAATGTACTCCTCGGTGCCGCGCTTGTGCGGCGGCTTGCCCCACTCCGGATTCGTGAGCTCCTGAGCTCTCACAAACACCTCCCTGCCGCCACAGCCCGGCGGGGCCCGCACGCAGGCCCTCTACCAGCATCACTTAAAGCTGCTCGCGGCGCCCGCGCGCCGGCTTAAATTCCCCTCTTGGGAATGTCGAGTGCCGCCAGCTCTCCGAGCTTCGGCTTAACTCTCTGCTTCATGTACTCGACGAGCCCCGCGTCCTCTAGCGCCTTCAGGACCTCGTCGTCTGAAGCCCCCCTCCTGATTTCAACTCTCCTATCTGTTGGCTCAATGTGATTCACGTTCACGCGCCTCCGCTTGACTCCTGTCAAAGACTTGGGCCCGGTTATGAGCACGTAATTCTCGTCCACTATGTCAACCACCACGCCCTTCCTCCCGGCCTCCCTCCCCACCAGCTTGACGACTACTCTGCCCACGTCAATGACCTTGGCCATCGGGAAAAAGGGGAGGGGGTTACTTAAAGCTATGCGCGACAATGTTACTACTTCTTCTTCTTCTCCTCCTTTTTCGCTTCCTTCTTTGCCTCTTTTGCCTCTTTCTTCTCCTTCTTAGCGGACATGCGAGCCGGCTGCGCTGCGGCTTAAAAAAAATTATAGCTTAAGCTCGCCGCGGGCAGCAGCGCTTAAAGCCGCGACGTGAGTTTCCAGTGTTTACATGCCCTGTGCTCTGCCCGGCAGAGTGCTGCAAGTTCGAGGGGCTTGAGGACATGCCGGTAGTGCTTGAGGACGAGATAGACGTGTTGACGAGAGAGGCGAGGAGAATTGGCGCGAGGCTGCACTTCACTCCGGCGGGCGAGTACAATGGGGTGAGGCTGTACAGGTGGATTATTCGCGGCGCGTGCCCGTTCAACCGCAACGGCAGGTGCACCATTCATGAAATTAAGCCGCTCGCGTGCAAGATATTCCCGCTCGCGGTAAACTTGAAGACGGGGGACGTCTACCTGTCTGAGAAGTGCCTGTGGGTCAGGCTAAATGGGCCGCGCCCGCTCGACGAGTTTCCGGCCGAGAAGGAGGCCCTCAAGAGGCTGCTGGTGAGGCTGGGAGCACTCCGCTGATAGGATTTACGGGCGCGCGGGCATGCGCGGCGCGATAGAGTTCATCGTGGACGGCGATGAGTACAGCGATGACGAGAGGCTGGGCATAGCGGCAGGCCTTTCAATTACCTTTAGGCGGGTGCTTGTCTACGCCGAGCCCTCGGCCGGGGCCCTCCAGGCCGCTAGAAATGCCGTGTGGGGAGCCCTGTTAATCTCGCCATGCCCCCCGGAGCTCCCGTGCTTTGGCGACGTTGAGGCTGCTGCCGACTACTCCGAGGCGCACTTAACGCCCGCCGGGTACAGAGGGCCGAGGCCTGTCACGTCGAGGCGCAGAGTCTCGACGTTTAACAAGCACTACCTGCGCCCGTGGAGGTGGGCCTCGGGGGGCGAGAACGTCACAGTGGGCCACTATCTCCTCCCGCTGATGGCGTGTATCTACGCGGCCGTGAGGCTTCTCGACGCCGCTCCCGTGGTGGTCTCGGACGTGAGGCTGGAGCCGCGCGCGAAGCCGCCCCCAGACTACATGGTCATTCCGACGTGGCACGCGCCCGGAGAGATCGCCGAGATAGTGGACGTCTACCTGCCGCCGCTTAAGGCGAGCGCGATAGCGCTCGGCATGCTCGCCGGCGGCTACAGGGCAGGGCCCGTGATTACAGTGGCGAGAGCGCGGGACAGGCTGGTGGAGCGCGTTGCGGAGCTGGGGGGTTATGCCGTCGTGCTAGACGAGCCAGGGGATGCGTGCCGACTCCTCGAGAGTCGTGTTGTCGGCTACGCCCCCAGGAGGGGGACTTACGAGGTGGACCCGCTGCTCTGCGATAGGTGCGGCGAGTGCTTGAAGTCGGGATGCCCCGCGCTGGTCCCGTCGCCGAGCGGCGCGCCGCAGATACTGCCGGCGTGCACGGGGTGCGGCGCTTGCGCAATACTGTGCGCTCGCGGTGCCATAAGGCAGAGGGCCGGGGCTTGAGGCGCGGAAAAGTTTATTGCTCCGGCCCGAGATAGCCCAGCCCCGGCGCGCCGGGAGCCGTGGCCGGCCGCCACTCCAGCCGGTAGTCTAGCCCGGCCAAGGATAGCGGGCTCCCGCCCTCAGGCGGGCCTTTCGAGCCCGTGACCCGGGTTCAAATCCCGGCCGGGGCACCAACTCCATCACGACCGGCATTTTGAAAGGGCCTCGCGTTTTAAACGCGCCCCAAAATGCCGGCGCCCTGCAAGCTCGGCGGCCGGTGAGAGTGAGGACTGGCCTGACGAGCTCGTTCAGAGAGTGCGGGGCGCGAGGCCCGGCGCAGGCAGCCGCGCTGCTAGTGCCGTGATTTAAACGTGTCCAATTTTTGGACACGTATGAGGAAGATAGGGGTCTGCGAGAGGGCGCTCGCGCGCCTGCTTCTGGCAATATACAAGTTCCACGCCGCGCACGGCAGATGGCCCTACATGAGAGAGCTCTTGCGCCAGCTCGGCGAGTGGGGCTACGGGCAAGACGCGCTGGAAGAGGCCGTCAGGCGCGGCCTTGTGGAGCGGTACGAGGGCAGGTGCCACGCGAGGCGCCCGTGCGTGTACAACAGGCTAACGGACAGGGGACTTGCAGTCGTGCAGGCGCTGGAGCTGGCGTAGCGGCCTCTCTATCGTGTCCAAAAATTGGACACGTTTGGCCGGCGCGGGAGAGGCAGGACTCCCGCGCCGCCGAAATGGCTAATAAGCAACGCCCCGCACGCCCCGTGCCTGCCGGCACTCAACTGGACTACAGGGCCCTGGGGCTCAAGGTGGGCCTCGAGATTCACGTCCAGCTGAGCACGCCTCGCAAGCTCTTCTGCCACTGCCCGCCTCTCTTGAGGGACGACGAGCCCCACTTCAGGGTGGAGAGGAGCCTCAACATCTCGCTGAGCGAGCTGGGCGCCGTGGACCCGGCCGTCGTGTGGGAGGTGAGGAAGAGGAGGCGGGCCGTCTACGAGGGATACCGCGACACGACGTGTCTCGTCGAGCTGGACGAGGAGCCCCCGCACATGCCCGACGAGGAGGCGCTCGTGACGGCCGTTGCGGTGGCCAAGATGTTCAACGCGAAGCTCTTCGACGAGATGCACGTCATGCGCAAGATTGTGGTGGACGGGTCGAACGTCTCGGGATTCCAGCGGACCGTGCTCGTGGCCTACGGCGGCAGGAAGAAGATCCTCGGATACGATGTAGGGGTGCAGACAATTGCGCTCGAGGAGGACGCCGCCAGGAAGATCGCCGAGGAGGGGAGGACGGTGGTGTACAGGCTGGACAGGCTCGGCATACCGCTGGTGGAGATAGCGACGGAGCCCATGACTTACAGCCCGCAGCAGATCGAGGAGGTCGCGTGGATAGTAGGGTACAGCGTCAAGATAACTGGGAGGGCCAGGAGAGGCGCGGGAACCGTCAGGCAGGACGTCAACGTCTCGATAGCCGGGGGCGCGAAGACTGAAATAAAGGGCGTGCCGGACCTGTCCCTCATACCGAGGGTCATAGAGTACGAGGTGATGAGGCAGCTAAACCTGCTCAGGATGGCAGAGGAGCTCAGGAGAAGGGGCGTGAGGGGGCTCGAGCCGTCCACCGTTGACGTGACTGCCGCCTTCGCGAACACCAAGTCGAGGCTCATATCCAGCGCGCTCAAGGCCGGCGGGCAGGTAATTGCCGTCAAGACCCCCGGCTTTCAGGGGCTCCTCGGCCTTGAGGTACAGCCGGGCAGGCGCTTCGGCGCCGAGCTCGCCGACTACGTGAGGGCGTGGACGGAGCTGGGAGGCCTCGTGCACAGCGACGAGCTGCCGGGCTACGGAATCGCGGCGGACGAGGTCAGGCGTGTCGAGGCAATGGCGGGTACGGGCTGCTTCGTCCTGCTGGCAGGCATTGACAGGAGAGAGCTCGAGGAGGCGGCAGCGGTTATCGTGCAGAGACTCAACGCGGCCGTGAACGGGGTGCCTGAAGAGACCCGCGGCGCCAATCCCGACGGCACGACGAGATTCCTCAGGCCGAGGCCCGGCGCCGCCAGAATGTACCCGGAGACCGACCTGCCGCCGGTCAAGATCACGATTGAGATAATCAGGAGGGCCGAGGAGATCGCCAGAGTGAGCCTGGAGGACAAGCTGGACAAGCTGGCGGCGATGGGCCTCAGCAAGGACGTGGCGCTGCAGCTGGTCAGGTCCCCGCATTTAGAGAAGTTTGAGGAGTACGTGTTGAGGTACAGGTCGGTCCCGCCGCCGCTAGTAGCGCGAGTGCTCATCAACATTGCGAGGGCCCTGGCGCGGGAGGGCGTTGAGATAACCGAGGAGAAGGTAGCGTCAGTGCTGGAGGCTCTCGACAAGGGAGTCATCACGAAGGAGGCCGTGGAGGACGTGCTTAGGAACATGAAGCCGGGCGAGACGGCAGAGGAGGCGGCAAAGCGCCTGGGCTTGACGAGGCTCCCCTACGAGAAGGTCAGGGAGATAGTGAGGGAGGCCGTGCAGAGGGTCGGGTCCGTGAACGCGCTGAGAGAGGTCATGCGGGCCTACAGGGGGAGAGTTGACGTTGAGGATGTCAAGCGTGCCCTCTCCGAGCTGCATGTACGGCCTTGACATGTTACGATAGCTCGGTCTCGCGACGACACGTTTATTAAGGAGCCGCTGACTTGCGCACTCAATGACTAGAATCTATATTGCGACTGATGTGCTAGGCTTCTTCGCCCTAGACGAGTCAGGAAATCTAGTTGACAAGGAGCTGTACGAGCGGGATCTCGAGCTGGTAGCGAGCAGGGTGATAGAGCTGGAGAAGTCAAATCCCGTGCCAGAGCTTCTGAATCTCATCGAGAGACTGAAACAGAGGGCCGAGAGAGTAGTAGTCGAGGATCCCGAGCTTGCCCGCAAGCTCGTCCTAGCTGTCAAGGGCGTGGAGGTGCACGCGGAAAGCCCGTGCAGGGCCGTCGTGGCGTTCAGGCAGAGGTTCGCCGAGTACCTGCAGCAGCTCGGCATGGAGTGGGGCGAGTACAGGAAGTTCCTGCTCGACGTGAGCGAGCTGGTCACGAGGCGCAAGCTCAGGCAGGCTGTTGAGAAGAGAGACCTTTACGTAGCGCAGGCAATCAGCGCGCTTGACGACGTGGACAAGATAATGAATTTAATCGCGTCGAGAATTAGAGAGTGGTACGGGCTTCACTTTCCTGAGCTCGAGGAGCTCGCCAAGGACAACAGGGAATACGTGAGAGTGGTGTACTTCATTGGCCACAGATCCAAGATAACGCAGGAGAGCTTGAAGAGGGCCATCCCCGACATTCAGGAAGAGAGAGCGAGGAAGATAGCGGAGGCTGCAGCGAAGAGCGTGGGCGCGGAGATGACAGAGTGGGACCTCGAGCAGATTAAGACCTACGCCGACGTGTTCGTCAAGCTGGAGGAGTTCAGAGAGGCCCTCGCCGGCTACATTGACGAGGCCATGAGGGAGGTCGCGCCGAACGTAAGAGAGCTCGTCGGCCCGCTGCTGGGCGCGAGACTGGTAAAGCTGGCTGGCGGCCTCATGAGACTGGCGTTCCTGCCGGCGTCCACGATACAGGTGCTCGGCGCCGAGAAGGCGCTATTCAGAGCACTGCGCACTGGCAGCAAGCCGCCTAAGCACGGCGTGATATTCCAGTACCCGGAGATCTTCAGGTCGCCCAGATGGCAGAGGGGCAAGATAGCGAGAGCCCTCGCAGCGAAGCTGGCTATAGCGGCAAAGGCAGACGCGTTCACGGGGAACTTCATAGCGCCGAGACTGAAGGAGGAGCTCCTGAAGCGCATTCAGGAGGTGAAGACTCTCTACGCCAAGCCGCCGCCCAGAGCCCCGCAGCCGGCGGCGAGGGCCAGGGCGCCGCCCCCGCCGGCCGCAAAGCCGCAAGAGCCCGGAAAGACGCCGCCGCCCCCGCCCTCAAGACGGAGGCCGGGCCGCTAGCCCCCGCGCCAACGCTTTTTAATGCGCGAGCGCCGCCCTGCGGTGGCGTGCGCAAGGTGGGAGAGACTCGCGGCGTGGGCCGAGCGCGAGGGCAACAGTCGCAAGGCTCTCGAATTCAAGGAGAAGCTCGTCGAGTGCGTGGTCTACACGGCGCAGGAGAGAGTCAGGAGGGGGAAGCTCGACGAGGCCGAGGAGATACTGAAGTACGGCAGGGAGGCTGCTAAGAGGCTTGTAATTGAGGAGCTCGAGTTTCACGTGTCGCTTATCGAGAGGGAAATAGCCAGAGTGCGCGAGCTGAGGCGCGCGCGAGCCAGCGCCGGTAAGTAATCAAACGACGTAAATGCCGTCAAGGACTCTCCTAAGCCGCGCGAGCTTTCTCCCGCCCGCCCCTCTCACTACCGCGTACCTTCCGAGACCGACGGCGAGAAGGTCGACCACAACCCCGCCAATTTCCCTCCCGACGAGAACAAGGTACCCCCGCTCTCTGAACAACTTCCAGTACTGGTAGAGCTTGTTGAGCGCGCTGTCTCTCTGCGCCTGTATCGGCAGGGCGCCCTCCAGAAGGGGCCTCAGGTCGGCCGGCGTGTAGAGGTAGTAGAACGGCGGCCTGTCAACTCTCACTACCTCAGCGAGAACTCCCTCGGCGCCTCTCACTGTGGTTATCTGTATCACGCTCCTCATGAGCTTCCTGCTGAGCGCTGTTATGTACCGCGTCCTCCTCTTGCTGTCAAATACTGGAATGGCGGGCGTGTACACTCCCTCTCCTTTGACAGCTGCCGGCACGGCAGTGCCGAAGAGTCTGATGAACTCAACGCGATACCCCAATATCTCTAGCATCTCGGCGGTTAGAAATGCCGAGGCCTTCCTTATGCTGGCGCGCCCCGGCCTGTACCTCCTCACGTTTGCTCCGTATACTCTCTCTATCAGGGGGGCTAGGTAGCTCACGGCCCCCTCGACGTCAAGCCCCCTCTCCCTCATCTCCTGCACAATCCTGCGCAGGAGCCACTCCGGCGCATCCTCAACGCCCAGGAGCTTCCTCACGGCTTCTCTGACCTCCCTCAGCATCGGCCTGCAGCCTCAAATTCTCGTGCGATAATAACTTTAACGTGGAAGTCGCAATTGTCGGCAGCCTGCCCCCGGCGCTTGCCGCCCCGCCGCCCTATCTGGTGGTCGGCGGGTTTCGCATTGTCGAGCTCGTCGCGCTCGCGCTGTGCGACGCGGGCAAGGTCGTCGTTTACGTTGAGGAGGCCGTGGACTTGCCGCTCATACTCGAGGGCTGCAGGTTCGAGATCAGGAATGGAGTGCCGCCGGACGTCCCCAGAATTCACGTCGGCTGCGCGCCGTATCTCCTCAAGTCAAAGAGTCTCGTGTGCGGGGAGCACAGCGCGGACTTTGGCGGGAGCAGGCTGGTGGTGGAGCCGCTGGCCTCGCTCGCAGACGCTATAGAGCGCAACGTTGAGTTCATGAGCCTCGCTCTTGCGAGACTGCGAGAGCTCGGGGTAGAGCTCGTGAGGGGGGACGTCCGCGGGATCGCCCGGGGCAGTGTTTACGTCCGCGGCCGCGTTTACGAGTACGCGGTGGTCGAGGGCCCGGCCGTCATCGGGCCGGAGTCCGCGGCCCTCCCCCTCACTCACGTGAGGCCCAGCACGGCGCTTTACTACAACTCCAGGGTGAGGGGCGAGGTGAAGAACGCGCTCCTGGACGCTTACACTCGTAAGCAGCACTCGGGATACCTCGGCGACAGCTACGTCTCGCCCTTTGTCAATCTCGGCGCCGGGACGACGGTCTCGAACTTGAAGAACACTCTGGGGCCAGTGAGGCCTTCCTACTCGCAGAGGGCGTACAGGAAGCTCGGCGCGATTTTCGGGGACTTTGCCAAGACCGCGATAGGCACGCTGATATACTGTGGCAAGTACATCGGCCCGCTCTCTCACGTCTACGGGCTCGTCGACAGAGACGTACCGCCCCTCAGCATTTACAAGAACGGCGTGATCGTGCCGATGGACAGGGATAGGGCGAGGGAGTACGTCCGCCGCGACCTCGAGCGCTTCGGCAGAGGCGACCTCTTTGAGTACTACACCTCGAGACTCCTGGGCGGCCGCCTCAGCCCCGCGGGCTGAGGACGCTGCGGGCCGGCGCGAGCCGGCGGCATCCAGCGACGGCCGGCAGGCGCTAGGACTCGAGAAGTCTCTTTTTCAGGTGCTCCCGCTCTGCCTCTAGCAGTCTCTCTGTCACAGCGTCAAGACTGGCGCCGTCTACCTCCAGTAATATTCTCTCGACGTCGCCCACGGGCACTCTCGCCGCCAGCGCGTAGAGCGCAAGCCAGCCGTGTCTCCTAATGAGCTCTGCTGTCCTCGCGAGCTCTTCAGCGCGCCTCTTGAGCTCGCGCTCTGTGCTGTCGCCGCGGGCGGAGCGCAGTGCTCCGAGATTGCGCCCGCCGCATCTCGCGCACTTCAGCTCTGACAGCTCCCCAACCCTCACTGCGTCGTGCCAGCCGCAGTCAAGACACGCCACGACCATCACGTGGTTCAGGAGTCGCGCCTTTGTGCTGTCTATGACGAGCCTCTTGAGCCTCTCGGGCGGTATTACCTCGAGCCTGTGAGAGACCCTCTCGTAGAGAACGCGCCCCAGATGCGTCGGGCCGCGGGCGCGCACAACGCATATCTCACCCCTCCTAATCCTCGCGAGCACCTCAAGCGCCCCCTCCACGTCCAGGTCCCTCTCCAGCGACTCCTTAAGAGCCTCGTCAAATACCGGCGTGCCGCCAAATGCCTCCACGAGCTTGGACATGCTGACGCTGTGCACGTCAGCGTCCTTGTCGACGGCGCCCATTCTCTTCGCAACGTGCAAGAGCCGCCACTTGAACGCGCCCGACTTTACCAGCGCCGCCTTTAAGAGCTCTAGCAGCTCCTCCGCGCTAATTGCGGCAAGTCTCTTAAGCTGCTCGCCGACGAGCTCTGCAGACACGCGCTCTGACGATTGAATGACAATGCCGTAGGGGTCCGGCTGGACTCCCACCGGCCTCTCAAAAATTCTTGCCAGCAGCTCTCCCAGCAGCCTTGCCAGCGTCCTGTTGACGAGCGTGCCGAAGGCCGCGTGGACTATCACGACATTCTCGCCGTACTGCTCCGCCACGACAGTCCTGTCGTCCGGGAGCGGGCCCTCGTGCTTGAGCACCTCCCCCACTGCGTACCTCGCGGTCTCCTCGCTCACGCCGTACTCCTCCGCTATCGCCTTGTGGTCCCCGCCGCGTGCCCTCCTCCTCAGCGCCCCCACTTCCTGCGCCACCTCGAGCGGCACCGGTATCTCCTCGCCGATCCAGCTCGGCACGGCGCCCGAGGGGTCCTGGACCTCCACAACTCTCACGCCCCTCCCGTCAACTCCGACTATGACCCACGGCCTCCCTCTAAAGATGAACTTGACGCCGGCGCTCCCGTACTCTGCAACAAACGACTCGTCGAGTGTGCCCACGAGCTCTCCCGTTCTCGCGTCAATCACGGCATACTGCCTCTCGTCGGGAATCATGGAGAGGTTCTCGTAGAAGTAGCGGTAGAAGCCTCGGGATCTAGGCCTCACGACCGTGTCGCTATCCTCGAAGTACAGCGCCAGTCTCGGGTGGAGCTCGCCCATGAACTTGACGATTCTCCTGAGCTCGTCAAGCGTCAGGTCGCGGTAGGGGTAAGCCCTCCTGATAACCTCGTAAAGCTCGGCGAGACTCCACCTGGGCTTTAATATTAGGAACGCGGCTATTTGGTTCACGAGAACGTCGTACGGCTTGCTGGGTACCTTGACGGGCTCCAGCAGGCCAGCACGAGCGCGCCTCGCGATGACCATTGCCTCCATTGTGTCGTTCACGTCCTCGCACACCACAACGCCTCTCGGCGTGGAGCTCAGCGAGTGCCCGCTCCGCCCCACCCTCTGCACCAGGCGCGTCACCTGATGTGGCGACATATACTGGACGACCAAGTCTATGTGCCCCACGTCGATTCCCAGCTCAAGGCTCGACGTGGCTACAATGGCCTTCAGCTCTCCGCGCCTCATGCGCTGCTCGACGGACACCCTGACGGCCTTCGATAGCGACGAGTGGTGAACTGCGACGGGCAGGTCGCCGAAGAGATACGACATGCGGAAGCTGAGGAGCTCTGCCATGCTCCTCGTATTGACGAATATCAGGGCAGAGCGGGCCCCCTCGACAAGCCTCCTCACCAGCCTGAGCCTGGCGACTACCTCCGGGTGGAGGCCGTGAGCCTCGGCGAGTCTCTTGTCCTCTTCAGCCGGCGCCGGCCTCACGACGTCCAGCTGCATCCTCCTGGCAACCCCGACCATAACTACCTTGAAGGGCCTCCCGGCCCCGACGAGAAATCTGGCAACCTCCTCGGGGCTTCCGACTGTTGCCGAGAGCCCGATTATCTGGAGGTCGCGCCCGACGTGGTACCTGAGCCTCTCGAGCGCCAGCGACAGCTGAACCCCCCTCTTGTCCTCGGCGAGCTCGTGGACCTCGTCCACGACAACCCACCTGAGCTCTCTCAGGTGGCCCAGCAGTCTCCTGCCTGTCATTACTGCCTGCAGCATCTCGGGCGTCGTGATCAGCACGTGCGGGGGCTGCCTGCTCTGACGCTGCCTCTCCGCCCTGTCTGTGTCTCCGTGCCTGACGTCTACTCTGAGGCCCGCTCTCTCGCCCCACCACTTAATCCTGTCGAGGAGGTCCCTGTTGAGGGCCCTGAGCGGCGTTATGTAGAGCGCGTATATGCCGGGCGCCTGGGCCCCGAGCTCGAGCATTCTCGAGAGCACTGGAAGCACCGCGGCCTCCGTCTTCCCGGTGCCAGTGGGCGCCACCACCAGTACGTTACTGCCGGCAAGTATCTCTGGTATTGCCAGCCTCTGGGGCTCCGTGGGCTCTCGGAACCCCCTCTCCTCCAGCGCGCGCCTCACCGCCGGGTGGAGCAGCTCGAAGACCACGCGCCGTGCGCGCAATGTTAATTAAAGGAGCGGGGTGCAGGGCATGTCGCGGCTCGCCCCCCTAGCCCTTGCGCTGCTCGCGGCGGCAGCACTAGCGGCCCTCGCCAACTACACGCTGCGCGGCCCCTCCGGCATGCTTGTCGTTACGGTTGAGCGGGACGCCGTCGTTGTGAACGGCTCTAAGGCTCCCATTCCTGCGGATCTGAGCGCATACGAGTGGCGCATCTGCGCACATGCTGTGTACGGGATATACTACTCTGGCGCCAGATACTGCACGTACGCGCCGCCGCAAGACTGCAGGTTCAGCGTAGACTGCACGGCCCAGTCGGAGTTCGTCGTCGTGGTCGTGAAGGACCCGAGAGCCCGCGTTGTGTGCAGGGGCAGACGCGGCGTCGTGGAGCCCGCCCGCAGGCAGGGCTACGTGGAGGTGTACAACACGAGCGGCATATCGATTGAGTGCGAGGCCTCGCCAGCCCTCTCCCTGCCGGTGGAGAGGGCGCCGCTGGCCGCGCTCGTGGGGATCACTGTCGCCGCGACGGCGCTTTTCGTCGCGACAAGCGCGCTCCTGCTGCGCAGGAGCGCCGCCGCGCGCGCTACGTAGTCCTCTCGCCGCACTTGCAGCTCTCGAGCAGGAACTTCGCAAGCGCGGTGAAGGCCCTGGCGCGGTGGGACACCCTGTTTTTAACGAGCCCTCCCAGCTCGGCGTACGTCCGCGACTCCCCCTCCGGTACGAATACAGGGTCGTAGCCGAACCCGGCGCTGCCCCGGGGCTCCCGCGCTATCCAGCCGCGCGCCTCGCCGATGAAGACGTGAACGCTCCCGCCGACGCAGACGGCGACGGCGCACCTGAACGCCGCCTCGCGATCGCGAGAGCCCTCGAGGAGTCTCAGGATGCCGCGCAGCCCTACTGTCCTGTACGCGTACTCGGCGTAGGGGCCTGGGAACCCGCCCAGGCTCTTGATGTAGAGCCCGGTGTCCTCCACAACAACGCAGTCGCCGTGCTGGCTGCAGAGAATCTCGGCGGCTCTTCTGGCGATGTTTGCAACATCGTCGTCCTGAACCTCAACCTTCTCCGCGCCCAGAGCCTCTACCTGAATGCCGTAAGGCCTGAGTATTTCTGCTATCTCGGCAAGTTTATGTGCGTTGCGCGTTGCGACACGTATCCTAACCCCGCGGCACGCCACAGCAGGCGCGCGGCGGCGGGTTATAGCCGTGACTCCCGCGGGCGCGGGGAGGCGCGAAAGGGCAGACCCTCAAGTCGCCAGGCTCTTCACGCGCGCAAGCAACGCGTGCTCGGGCGGCACGCCGACGAACTCTATCTCGCCGAGAGAGGCCCCCTCCGGCTGGATAACGACGGCGGGCACTCCCATCACGCCGTACATGTTGGCGAGGTCGGGATTCTCGTACGCGTCTATGACCACCGAGAGGACCCTCCCGCGGCTCTCGTAAGCAAACATGTTCGCTATTAGTGCCGCGTACGGGCAGTACGGGCAGCTAGGCGTCGTGAACGTGAGGATGTAAACGCGCCTCGATGCGGTGCGGGCCAGGGCCGCGAGCTCAGCCCTCGTCCTCTGCCTAAGCCCCGTCCTGCCAGTGCCCAGCCTCACTATGGTCTCCAGGAAGCCGCGCGCCTCCTCTCCCATGGGCGCTCCGAGATATCTGATAAAGCCGTCTTCGAAGTATATCGCGGGCACCCGGTAGGGCTCAACGCCGAACTTCTCGAACGCATCCGCACTCTTCTCGTAGATGTACTTGTTCACTCTGAGCATTCCCTGCGGCGCGAGCTGCGTGAATAGGTCGAGGAGCTCCTCAGTAGGTATGCACCAGTTAATGTCGCGGTTGGCGCACGTCCGGCTCGTGAAGAAGTGGAGCTCCACGGGATAGGTCATCTGCGCCAGCGACTCTCTTACTATGCTCTTGCTCTCATCGTCAACGTCCAAGTGGATGACCTCCTCGTGGCCTCCGTAGTAGCTCACGGGATGCCCCACGGGGCGCCTTAAAAAAGCTTGGGCGCCGTAATGGAATTACCGCCGCCCCCACCTCCTCCGGGACGCGCCAGCCCCCGACCTCCCGGCCCCTCTCTCCAGCACGTCAATTATCCTGTCCACGAGCTCTCCGTACTTCTCAACCCTCTCTCTTATGTCTTCCTGCGTCACTCCGGACTCGCGCGCCCATGCCGTGAGGTCGAGCACGAGGCCGATGCCGCTGACGTACCGCCAGTAGTCAAGCGTTAGCTCTCTCACCTCTCTTATTTTTGCCGGCGCGACTCTCTCCCGCCACGGTACTACCGCGTAAATGCCCCCCGTGTCGGGATCCTCGATAACGACGAGCCTCCCCCTCCGGCCCGCGATTTCGAGCAGCGTGCGCTGCACGCGGCTAGCTCTTTATGTGCTCGCAGCCCACAATATAAATTCCGTCAATCACTCCGAGACCGCCCTCGCGCCCGTGGGGGCACGGCCTCTCATCTCCCCTTAGCTCTACCGCCTGCTGAATGCTTGCAGCGAATTGACTTACTAGCTCTCTGTCAATTCCCTCGACCACCACATCCTCTTTCCCCCTCACCTCAACCCTTACGCCGTCCGGTACGTCCAGCGCAATCTTGGACTTTCTGCCGAGGAAGTTCTCTATCACTAGCTGCCTCCCCTGGAGCTTAACCAGCATTGGAAAGTGCGTGTATATTACCTTAAGCTTGTACCTCCAGCCTCTGGTCACGCCGAGGACCATATTCTTGATGAGCCCCTTGTAGGTGCCGAGGAGGGCGTACTCCCTCTTCCTGGCGTTGTAGACCTCGAGCACGACTTTGCCGTCTGCTACGCTAATGAGCACCGGCGTGTTCCTGAACTCCTTCACCAGCTCGCCGAGAGGCCCCCTCACCCTCACTCTGTAGTCGAACGGCCCTACTCTTTCCACGGACGCGATGACGCCGCTCGGTATTTCCACTTCCTCGCGCGCGTAGGGCACGCGCATTGCGCGGATGCAGCACAGCGCAAAAAAGCTTTTACCGGGTTACAACTGAAAGCCTCGCCCCTCATGGCGGGGCAAAGTTTAAAATACAGCGCTGTCTCGACGATGCGCGCCCCCGCGCGGGGATGCCCCGTCCGGGGCCAGCTGCAGGCGTGTGTCCCCGCGCGGTCCCTACATATCCCCGAGTCCCCGGGAGCCGCGGACGGGGGGCTCTCCGCGGCGAGGGATAGGGGTAACGGGCCGGAGGCCCGGCCCGCGGTCTACCGCTGGACGAGCGGAGCGGGGTGGGTGTCTCGACCCACCAGCCGTGAAGCTATGAGGGTGAAGGCGGTAAACCGCGAACCCGTGATCCGCCCGGGGGGAGCCCCCGCCCTTTAGGGCGGGGAGGAGGTCAGACGAGCGTTACGGGAATCCTGAGCGAGAGCCTCATTATCAGGTGGGAAGCCAGAGCCAGCTTTCTTCTCTTAACGCTGTCGTCTCTCTTGAGCGGCGCGCCGGGATTGAAGCCTGATATTGTCACCTCCCGCGCCCCCATGTAGTAAGCCAGGTACACAGCTCTGTCGCCGTCAGTAAAGCCGGAAATATTGTGCGTGCAGCCGACGGGCCACGTCTGCACGGTGTAAATCCAGGGCCTGGCCGGCAGCCTCCAGTAATTATCGCCGTGAGCGTGCACCACAACGAACCTCCCCATCTCGACGCCCTCAGGCTCGAAGTCTAGGTCTGTCACCACGACGTCAGGCCTGATCCCGCGCCTCTGGAGCCTCCTTGCCGTGTGGCCCTCGACGGCAACTGTCACCGAACCGCCGACTGCCTTCTCGAACGGCGGCATGAAGATCGCGGGAGAGCTCCAGTCGAGATCCCTCAGCGCGTCTATGGAGAGGCCTCCGAGCGACGCCGCGACTCTCGTCGCCGCCCCGTCCGCGTGGAATGAGAGCTCGGGGAGGAGCGAGCGGGCCATGGTAATTACGTAAAGCCACTCCAGCGGGTCGAACATCACCGGCTTGCAGTCGCCGGGGCCGTTCATCCCCGTAGGGTGACCTCAACGCCGCGCTCCTTAAGCAGCCGGACCACCTCGGCCCTAAGCGGGTTTCTAACGCCCTTGCGGAACACCACAGCGCGTTTCACGCTCTCTGTGTGCTTCTCGCGCGCGCGTAGGACGTCCTCCGCCGTCACGCTCGCATATCTCGGCACGACGTGCCCGATGTCGATCTCCCCCCTCAGTGCATCGCTGGCTGCGGTGGAGTAGTGGAGGTCGCCTATTACCATTGTCGGCACGCCGCCTCCCCGCTCTCTCCCCAGCGCCTCGCTCACTGCGCACATCAGCGCCTCCACGGCCCTCCTATCGCCCCACTCCCTCTCCGTGCTCCCCACCTCCACGAATGTGGCAGAGACGCTGGACGTGCTCGGCGGGTGGTGCGTCGCCTCGAAAGCGCACGCGAACGGCTCGGGCGCGAGCTTGCAGAGCGCCCTGAAGATTGCCGTCGCGAGGCGCGGGTTCGAGACTGAGACGTCAGGCCAGGGGCCCGGCGCGTGAACCGTCAGCATGGGCCTTGGGTTTGTCATCTCGTGCCTCGAGATAAAGACCGCGTGCGCGCCGAGAGAGACGAGCAGGTCCTCCGCGCCGAACTCCGTTGGCTCCCCCCTGTGAATCACTACGCGGTGCTCGCCGAGCCTCCGAATCTCGATCTCGCCGACAGTCTTGAGGAGGGGCATGGGCTGTGCCAGCTTGAGGAACGCGCGCGAGACAGGGTCTCCCAGCGACAGCACTATCACGTACACCAGACCTGCCGCCGGCCCGCTTTTTAAGCCGCCTGCGGCGCGACCTACGAACGCGCCGGGCGGCCCGGCGTGAGTGTCAAAGCGGCGAGCTGGCGGTGCATTTAGGAGCTGAGGGCATCGCCATAGAGTCAATGTACTCATTGCGTTCTCCCGCCGGCGGTACCTGTCAGCAGCTGTAGGCGCTCCTGCCGGCGGGCTGGGCCTCCAGGCCTGCCTCACCCGCGCCTGCCGGCCGCCATGGGCCCCGCCGGATGCAACGAGGAACTCCGTCTGGGCGCACGGCCGGCGCCCTCCCCGCCGCGCGGCGTTGTGAACAAGGAGCGGATCTACAGGGGCGCCACGGCGCGTATAGCCGCCGAGATAGGCGTGCCTGACGGCAGGCGTTACCGGATAGAGCTGAGGGGCCCCACGGCGGGGGCTCCGTACAGGCTCAGCAAGATAGTAGAGCGTGCTCGCCGTGAAGTTCGCCGGCTTGTCCCTTGAGGAGGCCGCGGTGGCAGCGCAGGCTAAGAGGGACAAGGTGCACCGGCTGATGAGAGAGCTCCAGAGGGCCGGCTATTGCGTCGACCCTGCGCCGGCCGACAGGCTGGCGCGGTGGCTGGAGGCCGACCGCAGGGCAGTGGAGCTCGCCGCGGCGAAGGCCCATGTGGAGATCGGCTGCAAATTTACATAAACTCCGGCGACAGTGGAGATGTGAGAGTAGCGATACTGGTGGACAACTACCTAACCCAGCCCTCCTCCCTCAGGCTGAAGCTCCTAGGCGAATGGGGCTTCTCGGCCTACGTCTACGACTGGAAAATACTCTACGACACCGGGCTCTCGGGAACTGCCCTGCTCAACAACATGAGGGCTCTCGGCATATCTCCCGACGATCCCGACGTCTTGGTGCTCAGCCACAGACATATAGACCACACCGGGGGGGTCAAGAAACTTCTCGACGCAAGGTCCAGGCCGCTGACAGTCGTGGCCCACGAGAATCTCTTCGCAAAGGCCTACGCCAGGTTCGAGGTGGGGGAGGTGGAGATAGGGGTGGACTTCACCCGCGACTTTCTTGAGTCCAAAGGCGTGAAGCTGGTCCTGGTGAGGAAGCCCTACGAGATCGCCGAAGGCGTATGGGCCTCGGGCGAGATACCGAGGAGCTGGGGGCCTTCGCACACCGGAGCCGCCTTGGATCTTGTGCCCGACGACATGGCTCTCTACATAAGGCACCCCGAGGGGCTCGTCGCCCTCACCGGCTGCGGCCACGCCGGAGTGGAGAACATAGTAGAATACGGCTTGAAGGTAGCAGGCGCCGACAGACTCCACGCAATTATCGGCGGGCTTCACTTCATAGGGTTGTCCGAGGCCAGAGTGAGGGAAGTCGCGGAGTACCTCAAGGCCAAGGGCCCCGGCCTGATCGTAGGCACTCACTGCACCGGCGTGTCCGGGATAGCCGCGTTACATGCGGCTTTGCCCGGAGCGGCCGAGGTGAGGGGAGCCGGCGCCGTCTTCGAGATATAGCTATTAGACGTCGAGAAAGCCAATTCGGCCATCTGGGAGCTGGATTGCCCGCCGGCCTGTTTCTAGCGCTAGTGTGCCGACGCCGGACAGATATGCCAAGCAGACAGGTGCAGAGTACGCAGGGCGGGCCAGTTCAGGGAGGAGAATCAACCAAGAACTCGGTGACGCCTAAACTCACCCTAGCCAGATGCAGTAACTACACTTGAAAACTTAAAAACGTAGAATACCTGCGACACAGCCGCCCAGACCGACCCGGCCACGGATGCGGGGAGTCTGCCGAGACCCGCAGCTTTGGAGTCGGCCGGGAGCCGGCGGAGAAACCCCGTGGCCCGGGTTCGAATCCCGGCCGGGCTACCAGCCCCTTGTCCTTCCTGCCGCGCTGTTTAACTCCCGGCGCGCCGGACGGCTCACCGCAATGCTAACAAGCTTGCACTGCCTCTTAGCTTGCTTTACATGCGAGCAAGCAGAAGTGAACGCCAGACTAGGCACTATCTGCGCATCAACGCTCATTGCGCCAGCGCGCCGTCCTACCACCCTGCGCCGGGGCCGCGCGGGAGTGCTCCTGCTGGCCTGCCACCCGACGGAGCAGACAATACAACTACGGCCTCGCGGCCCTCCTGCCGCCCCCCTCCCGGCGAGATCGTGAAACTGCAGCTGTCCGAAGTACTCCGCCTCTGCATAGGATGCACGCCCGTCCTTGCGGCAGATGTCGGCGCGCGGGGCTTCCAGAACTTCGACGCGGCAGTGGGCCTGTGTCTATTGAAGGGGTCCTGGTAGTGCGCGTGGGGCTGGGGCTCCGTCGGGCGGGGCCGGATGGCGCACATGCACGTCAACAGGACGCCGGCCGGGAATTTCACGGCGGTCGGCGTGCCCCTGTGGCAGGGCACGGCGCGGTGGGTGCAGTCCATTGACATCTACGGCTTCGGCCAGTACTGCATTCTGGCGTTAATGCCGCCGAGAATCTGCGAGATTCGGGTGACTGGACCGGCGAGAGGACGGCGTGCATATCGGTTTACGTCAACTCGCCGGGACAGAGCGGC
>Ga0326760_1000152_pt1 | contig 40165 bp, 31 predicted proteins | sample GCREP_S_FD_207668 | JGI IMG/M metagenome (GOLD analysis project Ga0326760, IMG submission 207668) | Hot spring sediment microbial communities from Geyser Creek Basin, Yellowstone National Park, WY, United States - GCR.EP_S | ecosystem: Environmental > Aquatic > Thermal springs > Near-boiling... | reverse complement strand
TCCCCTCATCGAAAATTTTCATGCCGACGACCCCTTTACCCTTCTCCTGCATCGCCTTAAGTATCGGCACGACATCTTCGGGCATCCCATCCATCTTTGCGCCAGTGTGGTTTATCCGAGCCAGTTGGACATCAACCCAGGGGGACTCCAGAGACGCCTTCAGGGCTGGGATGCTGTGGGATGAAGTTCCGTGAGCCTTGATGATGCCCTTTTGCTTCAACTCCTCCAAATCGTCCATCATCCGCCGCAATTCATCCGTCCACCTGCCACTCATCGTGCAGTGAAGCAAAACGATGTCAATGTAGTCGGTGTCAAGTTCCTTGCGGAACCGCTCAACAGCAGCCTTTGCATCAGTGACGACCTCAGGCAGCCCTTGCGGCATGAACCAGATTTTCGTCTGGATGACGAACTTTTCTCTTGGGATGCCTTTGAGGGCGTCGCGCAGGAAAGTGTGAGTGCCGTAAAGGTCAGCGGTGTCAAAGAAGTTGATGCCACGCTCGTAAGCGTGCTTGACAAGCCTCTCAAATGCGGGATATCCCATCCGAGTGTGGTTGGATTGCCTCATCCATCCTCTCATCCCCGTGCCCAACCCCACAAGCGAGACTTTGATTCCCGTCTTACCCAGCACGACTTGCGGGATTGGAGAAGAAGTTTGCCCATCAAACGCTTGGGCTTTCCCAAGCAGTGTCGTTCCGACCCCGATTGACGCCACTTGCTTCAAAAACTCGCGCCTTTTCAAATCAGCCATCTCCGTTCCCTCCTTCCGCTGAATTTCCGAAACAGTTTGCACGCTGAAAAATTAAGACGCACAAGACAGCAGCGTGACATTGGGCACTTTCTGTGTTGCAGTGTTTACAGAACAACCACGCAAGAGTGCGAACCCTGATGCTCGTTATTTAGCGGCAGGGCTTGAGTCTGGGAAAGTCGTCATTTGGGCAAGGGGGCAGTGAACCTGTAAGTGCCGCTGACAACTTCAAAGACAGCACAACCATTTTCCATGCCCACGAAACGAACGCCTTCCGATTGAGCGGCAGGTTTGCCGCTTTCATTCACGCTTTCAGCGTTTTTCGCTGGGACATAAACCAACGCAGTCGTGTTGGCAGGGATGGTGACATTCAGGTGCAATTGCTCGCCTTCTCTCCGCCATTCAACAGCGATGAGCCCTCGCACCGACCGATAACTTGCCTTCACAAAATCCAATCCGTCCAAATGCGGCTTGATGCGGATGCGCTTGAAGCCGGGTTCAAGTTCTTCAATGCCGGCAACGAACCTGAAGAGCCACTCACCCACACAACCGAAAGCGTAGTGGTTGAAGGAGTTCATGCCCGGCTCATGGATACTGCCATCGGGTTGGATGCTGTTCCACCGCTCCCAAATTGTTGTAGCGCCCATCCGAACCATGTAGAGCCATGACGGGTAAGTTTCCTGCAAAAGCAACCGATAAGCCACATCGCTTCGTCCGAAGTTACTGAGCACTAACATCAAGTGCTTCGTTCCCACAAAACCTGTTGCCAAGTGCCAGCCACGCTTTTCAATGTCGGCGACGAGATATTCCAACGCCTTTGGCTTCAATTCGTCCGGCAACAAATCAATGTCAAGCGCAAGAGCGTAGCAAGTCTGGGTGTCTCCCTTGATGCGTCCATCGGGTTGGACATAGGCTTTGATGAATGCCTCTCGGATTTTGGCGAACAGTTGCCGATAATGCTCCGCATCTTCTTTGCGACCGATGGCATCAGCCATCTCAGCCATCAACTTGACGACATAGGCGAAATAGGCTGTGGCAAGGACATCTTTCGGCGTTGCAGGTCCGGCGGGAACCCAATCGCCATAACCGATGTCTGGTCTCAAGTAGTCTTTGCTGTTGCGAACGAGAAAGTCAATGTAGCGGCGCATGTTCTCGTAGTGGCGGGTGATGAATTGTTTGTCACCGGTCATGCGCCAAAGGATGTGAGGGATGATAATGCCTGCATCGCCCCAAGCAGGTGTGCCGAAACCTGCCCCCGTCGCAGGAGCGACATCGGGATAAGCGCCGTCCTCTCGTTGACTGTCATTGAGGTCAATCAGCCACTTGTTCATGAAAGCGCTAATATCGGCAAGGTAAGCAGCGGTTCGCGCAAAGATTTGGGCATCGCCCGTCCAACCTTGTCGCTCATCCCGCTGCGGGCAATCGGTCGGAACTTCAAAGTAGTTGCCCCTCAGCCCCCATCGGATGTTTTCCACCAGTCGGTTGACCAGCGGGTGGGAGCACTCAAACTCGCCAACCATCGGCACATCGGAGTGCAACACGATGCCCGTAATAGCATCCAGCGACGGCGTGCCAGGATAGCCCGTCACTTCAACATAGCGGAAACCGTGATAAGTGAAGCGTGGCTCCCAGACTTCTTCGTCTCCGCCCTTGCAGATGTAAGTGTCCGTCGCACGAGCGCCGCGCAAGTTGGCTGTGTGCAAAGTGCCATCAGGCTCCAAAACCTCACCGTAGCGCAAGACGATTTTCGTGCCGGGCGAAGCATTGCGGACTTTCAACCTCACGACACCAACCATGTTCTGCCCCAAGTCAAAGATGTAAACTCCGGGCTTGACTTCCCTCACAGTTTTTGCGGGCAACTCCATCACTTTGCGAATCGGCGGACCAGGATGCCAAGTCAGTCGCCATTTCCCTTGTCCCGTGTCCCCTGTCCCTTGTCCCGTTACAACGGGCTTCCAATCGCTGTCGTCGTAATCGGGCGTATCCCAACCGACCAATTCACGGCGGGCGTCATAAGTTTCGCCCATGTAATTGTCAGCCTCCAAAATCGGACCATAGTTCGCCTTCCATGTTTCGTCCGTGACAAAGATTTGACGGGAGCCGTCGGCGAAGTCAATGTGTAACTGAAGCAAAACCCTCGGTTCGCCTCCGAACTTATTGCGTTGCCCCCATCCGCCTTGATAGCCAGAATACCACTCGTCATGCAAAATAACGCCGAGAGCATTTTTGCCTTGGAGCAAAAGGTTCGTCACTTCGTAAGTGCGGTAGTAAACCCGCTTTCGGAAATCCGACCAGCCGGGCACGAAGTAATCGTCGGTCACCCGCTGACCGTTCAGGCGCAACTCGCAAGTGCCCAAGGCTGCCACATAAAGCATCGCCCGCTGGATGGGCTTTTGGACGGTAAAGGTTTTCCGCAGAAAAGGAAGGGGCGGGACATAAACGGTTTGCGGACTAACTGAACCCCAAGGAGGCACGCCAAAGTTGCCAACCTCGCGGGCATCTTGCCAACCGCTGTCATCAAAGTCAGGTTGCTGCCAATTGGGTTGCTCGCTTTGCGCCCACTTCCATTGGCGGTCGGTGATGATGACAATTGGGTCGCCACTTTCAAACTCAACGACGAGTTTGCCCAGCAAGCCAGCGGGTCCACCTTCGTTGGTAACGGCGACTGCCAGCACATTGATGCCCGAACGCAAGTTCGCTGTTACATCAGCCATTTGTGGGCGCTGCCAAGCAAATTCCTTTCCGTCGCTACGGGCAACTTCCGTTCCGTTGACGAAAAGCACGAACTGGTTGTCAGCAGTCATCAAGATGCGGGCGCGGGTGATTTTGCGGTCCGATGGGAGCGAAAAAGTGCGGCGGAAGTAGCGAATTCCAGCAGGCGCTTGTTGGCGGGGTTGCCCTTCCGTCGTCCAAATCCATCGGCAACCTGTAAAGTGAAGCAGTCGCTCCTCCCAAGGGGCAGGCTCATCATAGCCAATCCATTTGCCCTTCCAATCGGAAGGTTCCAGCAGTCCCATCGTCCAACGAGCAGGTTCGCTCCACTCAGACGGGTTGCCGTCTTTGTCCCAGACCCGAACTTTCCACCAGCATTCCATTTCGGACCGCAACGGCTTGCCCGCGTAAACGACGAGCGTCTCGTCGGAGTTCACTTTGCCCGTGTCCCAAAGGTCACCGATATCTTTGTCAAGGTTTTCGCGAGACGAGGCGACGAGGATTTGGTAAGCGGTTTGGCGCTGTCCTCGTTCGTCCGGGTTTGTCGCTTCCACGACCCAACTAAGCCGGGGTTGGGGCACATCGATGCCCAACGGGTTGACACGATACTCGCACCTCAAACTCGTCACTCTCAACCCAGCCATCGCGATCCCTCCTGTCATCAGCAAACTCACCACCAAACTCCAAACCTTCACCGCACATCACCGCCAAACGGTCAAGGTTGCTTTACGCCGCGCACGCTAATGATTCGTTGGTTCCGCTTCAAAGTTTGTCACAGCGGGGTGTTTGCTGCACAATTCACACAGCCGCGTTAGTGCAATTGAGCGCGATAGGCACGGTTGCTTTGAAGGAGCGTGAGCGAGATGCGAGTCATCGTCGCGGTGACTGGAGCAAGCGGAGCCCTTTACGCTCAACGACTGTTGCAAGTTTTGGCTCAAAGCGAGCAAGTGAGGGAGATTGCTTTCATAATGTCGGAACAGGGGCGAATGCTTTTCGCCCACGAATTGGGTGTCAACCTAAGTTTGCGCCGTCCAGATTTAAGCCTTTTGGGGATAAACACGACCAAAGTCGTCCCTTTCCACCCTAAGGACTTGACAGCACCTCCAGCCAGCGGCTCAGCACGATACGATGCGATGGTCATCATCCCTTGCAGTGCCCACACTTTGTCGAAAGTCGCTCATGGTCTCGCAGATGATTTGATTGGACGGGCAGCACAAGTGATGTTGAAAGAGCGGCGAAAACTGATACTTGTCACCCGTGAAACGCCGTTAAGTGTCATAACTTTGCGGAACATGTTAGTTGCAGCGGAGGCAGGCGCAATTATCGTGGATGCCAACCCCGGCTTTTACCACCTCCCAACGACTGTGCAGGAGTTGGTTGATTTCATCGTTCAAAGGGTTTGCGATCATTTGGGAGTCACCGTTGAACTTGTCCCCCGTTGGGAATTGCCGCCCAAGTGGTTTGTGCGACAGGCTTAGTCAGTTGTGGGCTACAATTTTGTTGGCAATCCGAACGAAAGCAAAAGGAGGGCGTCTTATGCCTGAACGAATTTTCATCGGAGTGGCTTGGCCTTACGCTAACGGACCTTTGCACTTGGGACACATCGCTGGCGCATATTTGCCCGCAGACATCTTTGCCCGATACCACAGGATGAAGGGAAACGAAGTGGTGATGGTCTCGGGTTCGGATACACACGGAGCGCCCATTACTTTGCAAGCTGACAAAGAAGGCGTTTCGCCAAGAGAACTTTTCGAGCGCTACCACAAACTTTTCCTGCAAGTTTGGCAACAGTTCGGCATCTCCTTCGACCTTTACACCCACACCGACACCGAAAACCATCACCGCATCTCGCAGCAGATGTTTTTGCGGCTGAAGGAAAAAGGCTATTTGCTGGTGCAAAAGCAACTGCAGATGTATTCGGAAGCGTCGCAACGCTTCCTGCCCGACCGCTATGTCATTGGCACTTGCCCCCACTGCGGTTACGAACGGGCGCGGGGCGACCAATGCGAAAAGTGTGGTGCATTGTTAGAGCCAACCCAGTTGCTCAACCCTAAAAGTTTGCTTGACGGGACGACGCCAGTGCTAAGGGAGACCGAGCACTTTTTCCTCAATTTGCCAGCCTTTGAGGAACGGCTCAAAGCATATGTCGCCGAACATGAAAACATTTGGCGACCGAATGTTTATCGGTTCACCCGAAACTACCTTGAGCAAGGACTTCAACCCCGACCAATCACCCGCGACTTAGACTGGGGCATCCCTGTGCCTGTGGAAGGTTTTGAGGGCAAGGTGCTTTATGTCTGGTTTGAAGCCGTCATCGGCTACCTTTCGGCGACCATTGAGTGGGCGCAATTGAAACGGGACGAGGGGCGAGGGACGGGGGACGAGTGGAAGGCGTTCTGGTATGACCAAGCCACCCGCAGTTACTACTTCATTGGCAAGGACAACATTCCCTTCCACACCCTCATCTGGCCTGCCGAATTGATGGGCGTTGAACGATTGGACGACGCAGACGGGTCAGTGACTTTCGTCTTGCCTTACGATGTGCCAGCCAACGAGTTTTTGAACTTGGAAGGCGATAAGTTCTCAACTTCTCGCAACTGGGCAGTTTGGGCTCACGATGTCGTCGCCCGCTACAATCCCGACACCTTCCGCTATCACCTGACCGCCATTGCTCCCGAAACAGCGGACACTGAATTCACTTGGTCGGATTTCGTTAGGCGCAATAATGACGAATTGGTCGGTTGGTGGGGCAACTTGGTGCATCGGGTGCTCACCTTCACTGCCCGCAACTTTGACGGTCAAGTCCCGCAACCTTCTACGCTGACGGAACGCGATCGGGAAGTGTTGCAAAAGGCAGAGGAGATGTTAGCGACTGTTGACAGTTTGCTGAGCACCTGTCGCTTCCGGCGGGCACTGGCAGAAGCGATGGAATTTGTGCGGGCGCTTAACCGTTACTGGGACGAGCAGCAGCCTTGGCAAACCATCAAAAGCGATCGGGAGCGGACAGGGACTGTTTGCTATGTGGCGTTGCGTGCCATTGACACTTTGAAGGTAGCCCTTGCTCCTTTCCTGCCCTTCACCTGCGAGCGGTTGCATCACATGCTCGGCTACGACGGACAACTGGTCGGCGAGTTTGAGGTGCGGGAAATTCGGGAGACGGAGCGGACGCACTTGGCGCTGCTTTACAAGCCCGAAAGCGTTCCTTTACGCTGGCAACCCAGCCAATTGCCTCCCGGACAAAAGTTACGCGACATCGCTCCTTTGTTCGCCAAACTGGACGAAAAAGTTGCTGAGGAAGAAAGAGCGAAGTTGGGCAAACCGACAAGTTATTGACGCGTGTGGTTCACCATGCCCAGACTTTGCTTAGTTCTGCCTGCATTCGGCAGAGGCGGGCAAAGACTCCGTCCTTTTCCATCAACTCTTCGGGCGTCCCTTGTTCAACCAATTCGCCTTTGTCAAGGACGAGAAGCCTGCGAGCATTTTGGAGCGTGGAGAAACGATGAGCGATCGCGATGGTGGTGCGGTTTCTGACCAAGTTGTCTATTGCCTCCCGAATTTTCGCTTCTGTCTCAGTGTCAACATTTGATGTCGCTTCGTCAAAAATTAGGACAGCAGGGTCTTTGAGAATGGCACGGGCGATAGCAATCCGCTGACGCTCACCGCCAGAAAGCCTGCCACCTCGTTCGCCAATGTAAGTGTCATAAGCGTCAAGTTGCTTGAGGATAAACTCATGAGCGTTGGCTATCTTGGCTGCAGCGATAATCTCTTCAAGTTCGGCATCTGGTTTCCCGTAAGCGATGTTTTCAGCGATTGTGCCGTTGAACAAGTAGGTTTCCTGAAGGACGACCCCGATGTGTTTCCGCAAGGAAGCCAGTTTGATTTTCCGAAGGTCAACCCCGTCGAGAAGGATGCGACCCTCTTGCGGGTCATAGAAACGAAGAAGTAGGCTGATAAGCGTTGACTTGCCTGCCCCGGTCGGTCCGACCAAACCAATCATTTCGCCCGGCTGAACTTCAAAAGAGACATTCTTGAGCGCCTTGTTGATGCCGTCGTAACTAAAACTGACATTTTCAAACACGATGTGACCCTTCACTTCGTCAAGTTCAATTGCGTCGGGTGCGTCTTGAATTTCAGGTTGAGTATCCAAAATTTCAAACACTCGTTCCGCAGCAGTAGCAGCCCGTTGCAGGCGATGGGTGAAGCGAGTCAGGTTTTGAATTGGAGCGTAAAAGCGCCACAAGTAGCCGATGAAAGCCATCATGCTTCCTAAACTCAAATCGCCCTTGATGACCAAGTAGCCACCGTAGCCCCAAACGACCAGAAAACCGATGCTCGTCGTGAAGCCGACTGACGGGAAGAAAACCGTCCACAATCGCGCTGCCCTCATTGTGGCTCTAAAGTGACTGTCAAGGGCGTCGCTGAACCGTCGGACCTCATACCGCTCTTGCCCAAACGCCTTGACCACCCTCGCACCGGGAATAGTGTCGGCGAGAATCGCGTGAATTCGTGCGAACCGCCGCCAAACCATGTGCCAAAGCCTGCGGACCCTCTGGCTAAAGCGATTAGCCAGCCAGATGAGGATAGGGACTGGAAGCAAAGTCGCCAACGCCAATTTCCAATGCATCGTGAACATGACGATGCCGACAAACAACAGCATGAAGATGTCGCGCAGTATGTCCTGCAACCCTTCTGTCAGGAAGTCTTGAAGTTGTCCAGTATCGTTAGCGACCCGCGAAACAAGTCTTCCCGTTTGCTCTTGGTCAAAGAACCTGAGTGAGAGCAGGTGCAGGTGCTCATAAAGGCGGCGGCGAATGTCCATGACAATCCTTTCGCCCAACCAAGCCATCAGGTAACTTCGTCCGCCCGAAAGCACTGCTCCAAGAAAGTTCAGACCCAATACGGCAGCAACAACCACGATGAGGTTGTGGAAGTTCTTTTTGAGCAACGCTTCGTCAACGGTGAAGCGCATAAGGAGCGGTTGAACGAGGTCGGTCAGTTGGATGAGCACCAAAAGAACGAATCCATCAACTGCAGCAAGCCAATAGGGCTTGACGAAGGTGAGCATCCGCTTGAGAACCTTCGTCTTCTGCAAGCAGAACGGGCAAACATCCGTCCATGGCGGGAGCGGTTGGTTACATTTTGGGCAGCGCCCTCTCCTGCCCGACAAAAAACCGGGGCGACGAATTGTCGGTTCAGGTTCTTCCAATCGCAGTTCGGGCAAACCCTGAGTTTTGTATCGCTGAAACGCTTGGGCTAAACGCTCAAACTCCATCCGCTTGCTGTGGGTGAACCGAGCGACGGGAATCCTTCTCCCGTTGACACGGGCATAAAGGTAGGCGTTGCCGACATAAGCCTCAACTTTCAGGTCATCTAACTCGGTGAACAAAATTTCCTGCCCCTCGCCGTTTGGGCTTAAGACGATGAGGCGGAAAGGGGTGACGGCGACCCATGAATCGCCGAATTGTCCGTCGAGGGTCAAGTCAGCGCGCAAGACTGTGAGAAGAGGCTCACCATTAAGGCGTTCTTCCAACTCTTGCCGAACTTCGTCAGGCACCTCCGCTAAAAGGTCGCGGTTTGCCTGACTTTCGGAACTCATCCGACAACACCTCGCTTTTGCCCAATTTCCTCAAAACCGAGATGCGAACCGCCCTTGCTTGACCTAAACTTAACGCAAGTGCCATTGAAACGCTATCGGGCATTGCCATGCAATCAGCAGATTTTGGGTTACGAGAGCGATTGATTTCGCAAGTTTTTTTGAGGCTCATTTCCCGGTTCGTAGGGGCGATGGGACATGAAGTTGGGCATAACACTGCGGAAACTTGACGAGAAGTTAGTCACCCGTTTTGATTTGGTTTTGTTTCCCATCCGTCAAGTGACGGGGCAGACGAGACCGGCGAATGCTAACGAAAAAGTTCGCCCGGTCATTTCCTGCTTCGGTCACACGCCTATCGCATCCAAGTTCCCAAATTGGGTCGCAGTATCCGAGGACGGATTGCCAGCCTTACCGGGCAAGCGTAACTTGCGCGATGGTTTCGCTTGGGGTTGGATTTGCCCAAATGTCGATGAATATCGCAATGAGTTGCTTCAGTTCGTGAAACAGGCTGCGAGAGAAAACTGGGATGGGCTTCACCTTGACTCTGTTCAGTTCCCCGAAGCCAATTACTGTCACTGCCCCCGTTGCAAGGCTAAGTTCGCGCAAAGTGGCATCAGCGATTGGCACGAATGGCGAGTTTCCGTCATAACTGACTGGGTTGCGACCGTCGCAAAAGAAGCAGGTAAGCATCTCTCGTTGACAATCCATCCTGACCCCTACTTCCTTCGGGAACGGTTCGGGATTGACCTGAACTCGCTGAAACCTTACTTGGAATGGTGCATGGTCCCGCTCTACTGCCTGACCTACGACCTCACTTATTGGCTTGACACTTTCCTCTACGCTTTTGTTCGCCTGTCACCTGTCCCAGTATTTGTGGAACTTTACGCCGTTGAGCCACCAGCGGTTGGTGTGCTGAAGGCGTTAGCGACCGTTAGCAAGTTCCCAGTTGCTGGGGTCATCTTTTACGACCCCTATGGCAAGAAGGTGAGCGAACTCGCTAAGATTTTGCGAGAGGACAAAAATGTGCGGGAACTCGTCGCATCGCATCCCAACCGAAACTTTCGCGAACTCGCCGAAAGAATTGCTGAATGGCGGTGAAGAGGCATGAAGGTTGGGGTCATCGGCGTTGATGTCGGCGGAACGAAAATGACCGCAGCGTTGGCTAACCGTGATGGAAAAATTGTCAAGTTGCTGAGGATACAGACAAGACGGGAAGAAGGCGCTGAGGGTGGCTTCAAAGCCATTTGCGAGATGGTGAAGTCTTTGCTTGATGAGGCTCAAACTCAAGGGCTAAGCGTTGGAAAGATTGGGGTCGGGTTCGGCGGTCCCGTTGACTTTGAACGCGGCACGGTCTATTTGTCGCATCATGTTCCGGGCTGGGAGAACTTTCCCTTGAAGGCAGAACTTGAACGCTCCTTCGGTGTTCCCGTAACCGTTGACAATGATGCTAATGCAGGGACGCTTGGGGAGTGGATGTTTGGCGCAGGCAAGGGCGTGAATGACTTGCTTTATGTCAACATCGGGACGGGAATCGGTGGCGGGATTGTCAGCGGCGGAAAAATGGTTCGCGGTTGGAGGAATTTGGCAGGTGAAATCGGGCACATGACAGTCAAGCCCGACGGTCCCACATGCACTTGTGGCAGGAAGGGCTGTCTTGAAGCGTTAGCGTCGGGAAGCGCCATCGGTCGTGAAGGGACGGAACGGCTCGGGAGACCTGTGAGGAGCGAGGAAGTCTTCCGACTCGCCGAGCAAGGTGACCCTATCGCAAAGCAAATTCTTGCCGAAGCAGTTGATGCTTTGGCATTCGCAATAGGCGCTGCAGCCAATTTGTTCAACCCAAAGAAAGTCATCTTGGGAGGCGGGGTTGCCGAAGCGCCTGAGCACTTGCTGATTGAACCTTTGCGGGAGCATTTGGTGCGCTACACTTTGCCTCAGGTTTACGAAGGCTTGGAAGTTGTCCGAGCCCAACTTGGCTACGACGCCGGCATAATGGGCGCAGTCGCCTTGGCACTTATGCCAGAAGGCGGATCGGAAAGGAGGTAAGGACTATGGTTGACTTGACCAAACGGGTTGGGTTGCCTGTCAAACTCGTGCCAGCGGAGGAGGGTTGGCAGTTGGAGATTGGGGAGGGAGTTTTGCACGAAAAACCAGCCGTCAGGCTGGTCAGCGATTTGAAGCCCGTGATGAAAAACCCGAACGCCAACACGCCTCGTTGGCTCTATTGGATGTATCGCGATGTCAGGCTTCCTGAACACGAGGCTCAAATTGCTGCAAGCGGTCTGCGCTACGACTTGACAGTCTTTAATCCCGGTGTCCTTTGCGTTGACGGCAAAGCGAAAGATGGGGATGAGTGGAACAAGGCTGCAGGTCACTATCACCCTTACGCCCGTTCGGGCGTTACTTTCCCTGAAGTCTACGAGGTCGTCTACGGGCGCGGGATGTTCCTTTTGCAGTTCGTCGAAGATGTCTTTGCCATCCCGCCGAAAGTGACTCGGTTTGTCATCTTGGAAGTCCAAGCGGGTGATTTGGTCGTCATCCCACCCAATTGCGCCCACATCGCTGTCATCCCAGGCAACGAACCAATGGTAACATCGAACTGGGTGGCGAGAGCCTTTGATTCCCAATACACGCCGATAAGGTTGATGAGGGGCGCTGCTTACTACATTGTCAAGGATGGGGACGGCTACGCGTGGGAACGAAACCCGACTTATCCCGACGCGCCTCAACCGGAAATTGCCAAAGGCTCAGATTGGGAGAAACGAGGGCTTCCAACAGGCATACCAGCATACAAGGCTTTCTTTGAAGACCCGAAAGCCTTTGAGTTCTTGGTGCGACCTTAAAATTCGGACGGGGTGAAGGCGTGACCTGTTTTTAGCAGCCGGGAGGTCGGTAGGGTTTCGCTTACGCCTTCACCCCACTTTCTCTTCAAGGCAACGAACCCGTAACTAAGGCTTGATATTCAGCGAGTTCGCGCTGCCATTCAGGCAACCTGAGCGCCCATCGGTTGTTGGGTCGGTAAATCGTGCTCGCTATGTTGACAACTTGCTCCCATGCCTTAACAGATTTCGTGAGGTGAAGCAAGCATTCTTGCCCTGCTGCTCGGTTTCCTTCCTCAAACTTGCCCCAAGCGAGTGCAGCGTCAATTTTGTTGGCGTAAAACTGACCGAGCCAAGAATTCAGCAGAGCCAACCGCTTCGCTGCTTTCCAGTCAGATGCTGCAGGTTCAGGCAATTGAGCAGCCAGCGCCCAAACCGAACTTGCACGCTGTTCCAGCCTGCGGGCGATTTCGTCGGCAGTCAGAGTTGTCCTGTCGTCGGGTCGCCTCACAAGTTTCAGCGTCTCGGGGACACTCAAGACCGCAAAGCCCCAAGAACTGTCAATAGGTCGTGCGATGAAGAAACTTTTAAGCGAGGCACCATACTGCGGTTGAGGGGAAACACCCAACCACGAAATTTCAGCCACGATGCGACTTGCCTCTCGGAATAGGACAAGCCATTTGTCCGCCTGATGACCTTGCTTTGCCCACCTGCTTACCCATACCGCTTCGCCATCGGCGTTTGGGTTTTTGAAGGCTTGAGCGAAGGCAGCGATAGCCCATGTGGGCGGAACGGATGCTACACTCAACCAAAGCCCGCCTAAACCGGCATCAGCAACTGACCTTACGATTTGGTGAGCCCAAGCAGGGTCGAACCAAAAGACCTCACGATATGCCTCGTCAAGTCCGATGACCAACAACAACTTCTCACGGTTGCGCCTGAATTGGAGCACTGTTGACGGAATGTTAGGGGCAACCAGTTGAAACCTAAGTCCAGCGATTCTGCCCTGCGCAATTTGGTCAGCAACGAAGTTGAGATCGTTTGCGACCGTAATGAAGTTGCCTTGGGCGGGAACATCAGTTGCCACTTGACCACCTTGTTGCAACCAAGTTTGAAGGGCAGGACTCAGCACTTTCGCCCAAACCACAACTTTGACGCCGTAATCGGGAGCCATTTGCTTCAAGAGGTTCAAAACCCTGCTCAGGCTGGCTTCGTTCCCGTTGCACTTGATGACCAAAGTGTTGAACCGCCACCAAGCCAATTCTTTCAAGCGTTCACGCAGCAAGTTTCTCAAAGCCTCTTGTGAACGCGGTGTTCTCGTTAGCCACTCTGGGTTCTCAACGACCAACCCTCGTTCAGCCAAAGGCGGTGACCAACGCCACTGGGCAGGGACAGGTTCGCGCCATTGCAACCTTTCAGCCAAATCCAACAACCCGTAAAGCCAACCGACATTTGTTTTGGCTTCAATAGTGACTTGGTTGTTTGGCTCTATGGTCACGGCATAACTTTCGCCTCTGGGGCTTGGGGCAACCCCTCTCGTCAAATTTATCTGCCACCGAGGTCGGTAGGTTGCCACCAATGCCTGTGCCCAACGAAGTGCCTCAGTTTCGGGGAAGGTTACAGCCATAGGCTTCGCTTGAGGCAAATGGGAAGAACTTGGAATTTGAGGCAATGGAGCGGGCGGTAAAGGCGCGGGGAGTGAAGTGAATGTCCCTTTCCCAGAAGCAGGAGCGACCATTGGAGTGGCAGCATAGGCTGGTGGCGGCAAAGAAGGAGTAACTATCGCTGGTGGGCTTATGGGCGAAACTGTTTGTGGAGGCGGGAAAGCAGGAGGCACTGTAGGGGTGACTGTCGGTGCCCTCCCAGTCTCAGAAACAGGTTGCTGTTGAGGCGGTGAAGCCATGTAAAGGGCTGCGCCCACTATCAAAAGCAAAAGGACAAGCCCAACGCCAAATAACACCAACGCCGTTTCGCGTTGCACAGCCAATCACCTGCCCCGTCCGGTCTTTTGAAGCCCGTTTCTATGATGCCACAATCGCGACTCTTTTCAAAATCCTGCCGTCTCGGTGCAAAGATGGATGAAGGCGAATCTGAATGGCAAAGTTTATAGGGCGTCCGCAAACATTTTGAAACTCGGCAAGGGGGTGACAGGAATGCAGTGGTGGTGTGCTGTCGTCTTGGCTGTAGCGTTGGTTTTGGGCGCAAGCATCGCATCAACTTATGCGGGTCAATCCGCTACTTTGTCAACCCCGTATGCTCGTTGGAAATTTGGTCCGCCAAAAGACCCAAACTTCTTCCCCATCGCCGTGTGGCTTCAGAACCCCAGAAACGCCAAACGCTTCAAGGAAGCAGGCATCAACTTGTATGTCGGCTTGTGGAAAGGTCCGACGGAAGAGCAATTGGAGTTGCTCAGGGAAGCGGGAATGCCCGTCATCTGCGAGCAAAACGAGGTTGGTTTGAAACATCGCAATGACCCGATCATCGTTGGTTGGATGCACCAAGATGAACCTGACAACGCACAACTCATCGGCGAAGACCCTGCGACGGGACGAAAAATTTACGGCGGTCCTGTCCCGCCACGAGAAATTGTGGAGCGATACAAACGGATGAAAGCCAACGACCCCGACCGACCCGTGCTGCTCAACTTGGGGCAAGGAGTCGCCAACGACCTTTGGAAAGGGCGAGGTGTCGGGGCGCACCCAGACGACTACTTCACTTATGTCAAGGGTTGCGATATCGTCTCGTTTGATGTCTATCCCGTCGCTGGGCTCAATGACGAGAATTTGCTCTGGTATGTTGCGAAGGGAGTCGCAAGGCTCGTCTTTTGGGTCAATTGGAACAAGTCCACCGACGGCGAAAAAATTGTCTGGCACTGCGTTGAGTGCACCCGCATCAGTAACCTTGAAAGGAAACCGACGCCTCACCATGTCCGAGCAGAAGTCTGGATGGGAATCGTTCATGGCTCGCAAGGTCTGATTTACTTCGTCCACCAGTTCCAGCCGAAGTTCGTTGAAGCGGCTCTGCTGGAAGACCCAGAAATGCTCGCCGCTGTCACTCAAATCAACCGCCAAATTCACAAACTCGCCCCCGTCCTCAATAGCCCGACAGTTCCCGACGGTGCCGAGGTCACTTCCACCAACCCTGAAGTGCCAGTGCACATAATGGTCAAGCACTACGGTGGCAATGTTTACATCTTCGCCGTAGGGATGCGCAATGCCCCGACAAAGGCAATCTTCCGCGTGAATGGTCTGAGCGGAAAAGCGGTGGCGGAAGTCATTGACGAGAGCCGGAGAATTCCCGTTATCAACGGTCGCTTTGAGGACGACTTTAAGCCCTACGATGTCCACATCTACTGCATCAAACGCCCGTGAGTTTCACAATGCATCGCAGGAATCCTGAACAAAGGAGTGAGCGGGGATGGTGTTTCACTTCCGCCCTCAAGGCAGGTGGATTGGCGATTTGATTCCGTTCTTTTGGCGTGGGGAGTATCACCTGTTTTACCTGCCGCGAGCACCTGAGGGGCGACATTGCTGGGGGCACATCGTTTCGCGCAACTTGCTTGATTGGGAGGAGTTGCCCGACGCAATTGAGCCGAGCAATGACCCAAACGCTCCAGACGCTGTTGGATGTTGGACTGGCTCAGTCATTGAGCACGAAGGGACTTTCCATTGCTTCTACACGGGCTTCAACCCACAAAATCTCTACCCGCAAACGATTTGCCATGCCACTTCGGATGACTTGATTCACTGGCGGAAAGACCCATCAAATCCCATCATTGTCCCCGACGAACGCTGGTATGAGCCGCAAGATTGGCGCGACCCGTTCGTGTTTTTCAACCCAGAAGCGGGTGAGTTTTGGATGCTCATTTGCGCCCGCGATAAAAGGATTGCTTTTGAGCGGCGTGGCTGCGTTGCGTTGGCGACTTCAAAGGATTTGCAAAATTGGCAAGTTCGCGAACCGCTATGGTCTGGGAACATTTGTTGGGCAACGGAATGCCCAGATATGTTCCGCCTCGGAAACCGTTGGTATCTCGTTTACAGTCACGGCGTCACTCGTTACCGTTGGTCAGAAAAATTGAACGGCGTTTGGTTCGCCTCGTTCCCAGACACCTTTGACACTGAGTTCGTTGCGGCAGCGAAAACCCTCTTTGATGGTGGGCGGCAAATCCTGTTCGGTTGGATTGGGACACTGGAAGGCGAAAGCGACTTCGGTCACCGACAATGGGGCGGACACATGGCTCTGCCGAGGGAGTTAGTCCCTCAGGCTGACGGAAGCCTTTCGGTAAGGCTGCCCGAAGAGTTTGTCAGGTGGCATCTGGAGAACGCATCACCGCTGCAACTGGAAGATTGCGAACCGTTGTGCGGGGCTTGGGCAATTGAGGGAACGGCAGCGGTCGTTGAATCGTTTAGCGGCGTTTCTGTTTTGCGGTGCAATGTCCCCGACGATTTCTTTCTGAGCACAACAGTTGTGCCTCAGGGAGAGGCAGTTGAATTCGGCTTCCTGCTGAGGATGCGAGACGGCAAAGGTCACAAACTCGTCGTGGACAAAAGCAAAATCGCGCTGATGCGTTGGGCTTCGTGGGGCGATGTTGAGCCGAAAGTTTCGCGACCGATAAGTTGGGGCGAAAATGAGCACCTCAAAATCTACCTGACCGTGCACGGTTCAATCGTTGAAATTTTCGTCGGCGACAAAGTTTCACTTGCCTGCCGCATCTACGACCCACCTGCCGGTTGGCTCGGTCTTTACGCTGCCAACGGCAAAGTAAGGTTTCAAGATGTGACCGTTGCGACTTTGCAGCCTTTGCCGTGAACCGATAAGCCCCGAAAGTTCTAATGGGGCTATCTCAGCCCCAAGTATTTCAGGGCGTAGCCCCAAAGTTCGTGCCAAACTGCGACGGCATAATTTTCGTCGTCAAGTTTCTTGGCGACCATCACCACGCCGTCGCATTCGGACTCCTGCGCCCACTTGCTGAGGTTGCGGGCAAGCAGGAACAAAATCCCGTCGTGTTCGGCGGTAACCAAAATCTCAATGTTGGTCAGGTAGGAAGGCATGTGAAGTTGGACCTGCCTTTGCCCCAACTTTATGGGGATTGGCTTGCGGGACCTCTCGTAGGTCCAGCACTCGTGCTTTTCGTAGAGGCAATCAATCCAAAACTCCGGCATTTGCTTCTCCATCGCTTTTCACCTGCCTCGCGTTTTTGTGAGCGGCGACCTTCACAATTTGACCACGCTGTTCGTTTCAATGGAACGGTAAATGGCAAGGGCAAGAGCGACGGCGGCACGCCCGTCCTCGCCCGTAATTGCAGGTTGCCTCTCCTCAACGATTGACTCAACGAACTCCCTCAACTCCCTTCGGATAGGGTTTTCAGCCGATAACTCTTCAGCCTTGAAAACCTGCTGCCCTTTCTCGGTTTGGATGACCAACTCGCCGCCCCAAAGTTTCGGGAAGAGCAAACTCCCTCTCTCGCAATCGGCGCGACCACCGTAATCGCCAGCAGTTGAAACTTGACTGGCATGGAGCATCCCAATCGCTCCGTTGCGGAATCGAAGGGTGACGATAACGCAATCCGGGTAATCGCAATCTGGATGCAGGAAATTTTCGCCCGCAGCGAACACGCTTTCAACCTCTCCGCCAACCCATCGCAGAAAGTCAAGTTCGTGGATGTTGACTTCCATGAGCATCCCGCCACTCAGCGCTTTGCTCTTCCGCCACTCTTTCGCCCAAACGCCCGTGAAGCCACCACCGAGCCGATGAATGGTCAGACACAGCAATCGCCCCAACTCACCGCTGTCCACCAATTCCTTCACTTTCGCGTGGATGGGGAAATAGCGGAGAACCTGCCCGACCATCAAGTTGACGCCATTTTTGCGGCAAGCCTCAATCATTCGGTCGCACTCTTCCAATGTCAGCGCCATTGGCTTCTCGCAGAAAACATGCTTGCCCGCTTCCGCTGCAGCAACAGTTTGCTCGGCGTGGAGATAGGCAGGGGTAGCAATCAAAACAGCGTCAACATCCTCACGCGACAACAATTCGTCCAAACTCGTCGCAGTCCAAACGCCGAACTCGCTTCCGAACGCCTTTGCGACTTCCTCAACGGCGTCACATGCAGCCACAAATTCCGCTTGCTCAATCGTTTTCAGGTGCGTTGCCAAACTTTTGCCCATCACCCCGCAACCAACAAGCCCCACACCGACCTTCCTTTTGCTCATGGCTCACCCTCCTTCGGTCAGTGGATTATCGGCAGTTCTTTGAACTCAGGAAAGAACGGATTGAACCCTTTAGGTGGCGCCACCATTAACCGAATTGCCTGCTCCCTCAGCCTGTCCGCTAAGGTTCGGTCTTTGTCCACATGCCAACTCAACTCGTTGACGCCGATCGGTTCCAAGACCTTCTTCAAGCCTTCGGTCAGCAATTTTTCCGCTTCCGCTCGCCGCTCGCCTTTCTCAGTCTTAGCGAAACGCTGCAGCATCTTCAAAATTTCGTAGTCCTGCACTCCTTCCCTGATGGCTTCCATGTGTTTCGCCGCAGTGATGCTATCTGGAGCGAGAAAGAGCGGCGTGTAGCAGTTTCGCGGGTCAAGGTAAGCGTTCCAACAAGAGTTGCCACCGTTATCGCCGAACGCCCAGAAAAACATTTCGTCGGCACCGATGGCAAAGCAATGCCAAGCCTGCAAGCGATAGTAGGCGTAAGGGTCAAGGAGTTTGCTCGGACCGCTGCACGAATACAAAGCCAGCCGCTTGCCTTTGTCGCGCCAACCGAGATAAAACTCCTCGTGCGCTTTAGGGTTGCGCAACCAAATTGCTCGCTGCGGGCAAAGGACATCAACGAGTTCGGGGAGTTGAGGGTTCATCTTTTGCGGTTCGCTCCAAGTCGGGTCAACCCAGATGACCACATCGGGCGCCGCCTTCTTTATGGCTTTCGCCCAAGCAATTGTCAAGGCATCTTGTTCTGGCGTGTGGGGTTCGTCAACGAGCAAGACACCAAACTGACCTTTCTTCAAGCCTCGCTTTTGAGCGTGTCGCCACCAGAAGGAAATCCACTCGCCGACTTTCCGCTCAAACTCCGGCGTTCCTGCTTTTGAGCCTTCAAAAGTTTCGCCAGCATTGACGAAAACATAGAATCGGCTTGCCCCCTTCCATCGCTCAAGCCAGCGGTCAAAAGCGGAAGTATCTGGCGGCTCAACCATTCGCCCCGACTCATCAAACTTTCCTGCCGGCAAAACAAATCGGCTCGCCCAAGGTATGTCAACGAACCTTTCCCGCAGATGAGCGATGAAGGCATCTCGGTTCTTCGGGTTGACACCATAACGCTCCTCAACATCGGTGTAGTCCCAACCGCCAATATGCAAAGACGGTTGGTCAGGCAAAGTTAGTGGCACAACGACGATTTTCGTCGCAAAAGTCGCTCGGTCACCGGCATCGCTTGCCACCAAAATCTTCCCCTCGTATTCGCCTTTCAATGCCCTTTTCGCGGCTTTCACGCTCAACCACGCCTGCCCAACCATTCCCGCAGGGACGGTGAACCGCTCGCCTTCAAGCAAGGCTGCAGCGATTGGGATGCCTTCCTTCGTGTCGGTCCAAACAGCGTGGTAAATCTTGACAACGATGTTATCCGGCAAACCCGTCACTTTCACCTGAACCGTTATCGGATGGTCGCGGGCATTGACTATGTTGACGGCTATCGCTCTCGTCTCGTTGCGGAGCAAAATCAGACCCGGCAAAAGAAGTTCCGTGCGCTGTTGCAACGATTTCGGGACAGGTTCGTCGGTCAGGTAAGGAATTGGGTCGTAAGGTGATGAGGCGACGAAAGCGGTGAAGTTAGGGACACGCTTTGCCCTCCAGAGTTGAGCCTGGACTTTGAACAATTGGGCGTGCCACTCGTTCAGCGGCAAAATCGTTGGGAAGGGAGCGGGATCGCTGATGCGCAAATCTTTCGGGAAACTCGCTGCCAGTTCGTCAAGTTGGCTTTTGAGGGCTGACCTTTTTGCCTCATCCAAACCTGCCCGCTCAAACAACTGCTTCAGCGTTTCAAGGTCGGAACGGAACCGCCTCAACGCGCACCGCTCAATTTCCTTCTTCTGCGCAAAAACTTTCAAGTCGGTGACCTCCTCACCAACGAGTGGCTGCGTTGCCCGACTCGCACCACCTTCGTAAACCTCAATTTCGTCCACGAAACAAAAACTGCCTCGTGGGATGACCACGAAAGCGACGAACCGCCCAAAAGTTTGCCATCGGTCAGTCCAGAAGCGGTGAACAGCATAGCCTTGTGAAGGTGGAGGACCGTTCTGTTCGTTGCTGGCTTTGACCAAATCGCTAACTTCACGCCATCGCTTCCCGTCCTCACTGACCAAAACCCAAATGGCTGCTGGGAACTCAACACCTGCGACTCCTGCTGCTGTGTTGAAGGATGCACCAGCGATTGGGACATTGCGCTTCAAGTCCACGACGATGAAAATTGGGCTGACATTCTGCCAACCCACAGTGCTCTTTTGCGTCCAGAAATAGCCTTGCGTGTAGTTCCCATCCGTCAGTTGGATGCGGTCATCTGGGTCGGTGCAATATCGGTAATTAGGGGCAGGTTGGAGGGTGTATGGACAATGGAGCGCAATGTTTCGGCTTTGCTGCCAACCGCCCATCAAAATCAACGCGAACCACAGAGACAACATACTGACCGCCTCCCCAAAAGCGAGACGAAATAGCCACAGCAATTTTGCTTCAGGGCAGGAAAGTTTGACACGCAACCGCGCCGCTAAACAAAGCACTCCGAACCCAGCGCCTTGCATCAACAAGCCGAGGCGTAAAGTTTTGGATTGCTCTTGCGGCTACTTGACACTTGTTTTTAACACGCCAAAATTTTCAACGGGTTTCCGCAAAGTCGTCTGTAGGCAAATTTGTCGCTGCATTTTGCGGTGGCGAAAAAATCTTTGAGGCTTAAGGGGAGACCTTGAGCCCCAAAGGGAGGGAACGAAGATGGGTGAGAGAAAGCGAGCATTGGATGTCCCTTTGCTGTGGCAGGTTTTGGGCGTCATCGGTTTGGTGGCTGCTATTGCCCTCTGGCTTTATGCCCTCCTCACACCGGGGCGACAAGATTCAGCCGTCTCAGTTGGCAGCGCCTTTTTCTCGTCAGGCGTGATTTTGCTCGTGGGCGCTCATCTGCTTTTAGCGCTGCGGCAAAAGTGAACTGAAATGTCAACCTTTCGCAACCCAAACGGTCATCGGTCCAGCATCGCGGTTCGCCCACGCAAAGTAAGGGATGGCGGTGAAGCGGACAAGTTTGGTTGCTAATTTCCTCAGCGGTTGATACAACTTCCCATCCCAAGCCGATGGCTCAACGGCAACGCCTTCACCTTGAATTGCTACAACAGGCAGGTTGCCAATTTGCATGGGAACGGGCTTCAAGTCACTTTCCACTTTGGCGGCGATGAACCAGACATCAGCATCAGAGTTGTCAACTTGTTCCAAGCAGTAAACGATGGGACCGCAACGAATGGCAACACGACCTGCGTTTGACTCAACGAAGGGATGGCAAGTGACAAATTCGGGCGACATCGGGAGCGACAACTTTATTGTGTCGCCATCCCTCCACTGCCGTTTTAAGGTCACAAATTCGCCGCCGATCCCTTCTCGCTTTTCTGCTCCGTTAACTGTCACCGATGCCCGTTCGCACCAAGATGGGATGCGCAAGTGAATGGCAAAGGTTGCTGGCTGCGTCAACCCTATCTGCAGCGTCACTTCGCCGTCCCAAGGGTAATCCGTCCGTTGGCGCAATCGCACGGGCACGCCGTTGATAGTCAGTTCTGCTTCGCTCTCAGCATAAAGGTTAACGAAAACGCCATCGTCACCGAGAGCGTAAAGGAAACTCGGAACCATCGGGAGCAAGCGAGCAATATTTGGCGGGCAACAAGCGCATTCAAAGTAAGGTTGACGGCGATGGCGACCTCGGTCAGCCAGCGGGTTGACATAAAAGTAGGATTTGCCGTCCAAGCCTATGCCTGAAAGCGAACCGTTGAACAAAGCCAACTCCAAGACATCAAAGAAGCGAGCCTCGCCTGTTATCAGGAACATTCGCCATTGCCACAAAATGTTGGCGATGGCGGCACAAGTCTCAGCGTAAGCGCGTTCGTTTGGCAACTCGTAGTCGCGACCGAAAGCCTCGCCCTCATGGCGAGCACCGCATCCTCCCGTCACATACATCCGCTTCTCCGTCAAGTTGCGCCACATCCGTTGCAACGCTGCCATCAGCGTTTCGTCGCCCGTTTCGGCGTAAAGGTCAGCAGCGCCTGCGTTCAGGTAAAGGGCACGGACGGCGTGCCCCGTCACTTCGTCCAACTCACGGAACGGTTTGTGGTCTTGATGATAAGGAGAGCCTCCGATGCGCTTGTGACCGCGAACATCAATGAAGAACTGAGCCAACTCCAAATAGCGTCGCTCGCCCGTCTCTCGGAAAAGTTCAACCAACGCCATCTCCACTTCGGGATGCCCGTCGGGTTGCTCTTTTCTGCCCCAACCGAAAACTTGGGCGATGTGGTCGGCAAAACGGGTGGCAACTTTTAGCAAGCGGTCGTCACCCGTGACGCGGTGATGGGCGACGGCAGCCTGAAACAAATGCCCCGCACAATAAAGTTCGTGCATGTCGCGCAAGTTCGTCCAGCGTTGGTTTTTGCGCTCCAGCGAGAAGAAGGTGTTCAAGTAGCCGTCGGCATCTTGAGCCGCTTCAATTTCGGCAATCACTTTGTCCATCAAGTCGGCAACTTTCTCGTTCGGTTGGACAGCGAGAGACCACGCCGCTGCTTCCAACCACTTGTAAACATCGCTGTCGTTGAAATAAAGCCCCCGAAATTCGCCTCCCACTTTGCCAGCGACCCTTCGGAAGTTGTCAATTCGCCCCGTTTGCTCCATCAGTTCGTATTGGGTTGGGATGGTGACTTCCTGAAGGGCGATGAGTCGCGGCTGCCAAAAGCGGTCTCGCAACTTAACGGCGCTAATTGGGATGGAGCGCAACTTTGCGTGAGGGCTTTTACTCGTGTCAACGACGACACTTCTGTCAGCCATCCGTTTCCCACCTCCGCTCTGAGCGAACTTCGTTATCCAACCTGCACCCGCTCCGATCGCTAAAGCGTGAAGAAACTCTCGCCTTCTCATTAACACCACCCTCGCAAAGTTTGGCAGCGCTATCGGCGATGTAAAGCGACGGCAAAAATTCAAAAGCCTTCGGGAACTTTTCGCCCCTCCAAATTCGTCCAAACAATGGCAAAATGACCGATGCAGGGAGGCGATTAGCGATGGGAAACCGCAAGGCTCGTTGGTTTAAACTTTTCGGCGGGATTATGGTGAGCGCCTTCTTGCTTGCCATTTTGATTGCCGCTGTTCTTTACCTACGCCTCTCTACCGTCATCCAGTCTCTTCCGACGAATGACGAGGACTTCTCTGTACCGACGCCCCCAAGTGTAAGTGTTACCGAAAGGGCGTATAAAGAAGAGGCAGCGCTTCCAATGGGTGGAACACCAATGCCTGGACCTGCTATGGCAGCGGCTGGACCTGCGATGGGTGAACCACCAATGCCTCCGACATCGCCAACTGTCGTTAAAGTTGCCCTCACCCGCAAACTCATTAGAGATGCGTGGTTGACTTTGTTGGTTCAGGATGTCCCCAAGGTCGCCCAACAAGTTCGGCAAGTTGCTGAAGAGTTTGACGGTTATGTCGCTGAATCGTCTCAAACTCGCAGACCCGACGGCTCTTGGAGCGCTATTTTGACCTTGAGGGTTCCATCCGAAAACTACCACAAAGCCCTTTCACGGTTGCAGCAGTTGGGTCAGGTTGATGACTTGAGGGAGCAAGTTCAAGATGTCACGGAAGAGTTCGTGGATTTGGAAGCAAGGCTAAGGAACTTGAAGCGGTCGGAACAGCATCTGCTTGAGTTGCTCAAACGAACGGGAAAGGTCGGTGAACTGCTGCAAGTTGAGAGAGAACTTTCTTTACGGCGCTTAGAGATTGAGCGACTTGAAGGGAGATTGCGCTACTTGAGCCACCAAGTTGACTTTTCAACTATCCGTGTCACCCTCAATGAGTTCAGACCACGCCCAGTTCCGGGGACGGCTTTCAGTGTTCCCAAAGTTTTCGCCGATGCCTTCCGAGCCGTAGTCCTCATCCTCAGGGGCGCTCTGGTCGTTGCCGTTTGGGTTCTCGTCTTCAGCATCATTTGGCTGCCGCTATCCCTCATCGCTTGGTGGACAGTGAGAAAACTGCGACCCACAGAGAGAAAAGTAGCGACAAGCGGGAGCGAGTAAAATTGTCAACCCTTTCATTCTCTCCGCCAATTTGCCGAACTCACGACTTGCCGAAAAATTGGGCTTGACACAAACCTTATCTTCCCAACTACCCACCGACTCTAAGTCGGTGGCTACGAAAGAACGAAGCCTGCTAAAGCAGGCTGACACAAAAGTTGCGAGTTGTGGGTTGCGCGTTCAAAGAAATCTCTGACCCGCAAATCTCAACCCTCAACGCACAACTCATTTAGCAGGCTTTAGCCTGCTTGGGAATTGTAGCCACCCACTTTGGGTGAGTGGACAAGCTTAACGGGTGCAACAGGGCATACCAATCAACTTTTGGCGGGAAGCCAGAAAGTAGCAGAGCAAGAGGCTTTCACTTTACCGCGAAAGTCAAAGTTGCTCGGGCGTTGCCATGCTGGCATGCTACAAGCCACACGCCTGAACGGTCAAGTTTGAGGTGTGCGAGCCCACCATCCGTCGTCGGAAGGGAAATGACCTTCCTTGCTCTCGTTTCACTCGGCTTTAGTGGCTTTTTCAACTCCAACGATACTGCCAAGAAGGTTAGGCTGACCGGAAGTCCATTGTCAAAGGCAAGAATGGGAACGGAAGCGCCTTTCTTTGACCTCGCTGAATTGTCAAGGACGACTATGTCGAGCCTGGGTGGTCGGCGAACTTTAGTTGGAGAGGGCTTTCCAACATCAACTAACGCTTTAGCGCTCATATCAAACCATGTGGTTGCACTTGGACCGAGCCCAGCCCCTGCGAGTATACCACTCCCTAAAACCGCATCAATCCCAAAGGAGTATGGTTTGATGTCAACGACTGGAGTCCCGTCGAAAGCGTCCAATCCCTTGACGAATAGGACATTCCCTTTGCGCTCAAGCAACTCAACGACACAAATTCCTATCGGATTCGGTCGGTTCGGTGAACGAGTTGCGAAGACACCGAAAACTTCGTCGCTGAAAGGAGTGCGCGATGCTATTACATCACGGCGTGCTTTGTGCATCCAGTAGAGCACAATCAGATGCGATGAATTCTCTATGCCCTTGAGAGCGTCGGCAAATTTCTCGTCAACGACGATTTGACAGACCTCGTGAGAATACCTGCCTTGATGCGGTGGTCGCTTTCCCTCGGGTCCGTAGGGTGAGCGAATGACGCCGATCGGGTAGACAGTAAAGCCGCTGCCTTCCTGCGGTGAAAACGGTTTTACCACCTCTGCCCATTTCTCTTTCTCCGAAGCCTCTTGAGCCTGTCGCTGCTCCTGTCCTTTCTTTGGGCGCGCAACAAGGCGAGCAACGATAGCGTAAGTGCCTTCCTGCTCAGCAACGAACTTTCCGACGAGGGTCTTAGTGGCAGGGTCTTCCGAGATGTCAACCGAAAAGGATTTGCCATCCGGCTGGATAATTTCAACGAAGAGGTTTTCGGTGCGGGGCAAGATGTCGCTTGCTGGGAACTCGTCCTCGTGTCCGAGTCCGATGCGGAACACGACGACATCGCCTCGCTTTGGATTGTAGTTGTCAACGGTCACCCAAAGGTAGTGTGCATTCGCTAAACCTGCAAGCAACAACACGACCACTGTGCTCAACCCGAAGTGTCGCACCATTTCATCTCCACCTCCGTTGTAAGGTTTGGTTGTAGGTCTTGCTACCACTGCGGCTCATACCACCAGATTTCTGGCGGCTGAGCCGAGCAAATTTTCTCCTTGCGGAGCGCTTTCACATGCCCGTCGACGAAAAGCACATTGGCGCATTCGTTGTGGCGGTCCGCAACATCGCTATCGCAACTTGTCCTCCTAACCACATGTCCCGGAGAATCGCAAACCCACATGACTTGAGATGGAATGTTGATGCTGTCAAGGAAGGGAACCCTCCCTAACGCTGCATTCCCATTGGGAGCGATTACGAAACCCGACACATTCCCGTTAATGCCGTAGGAAACAAACGAGATTGCCCGCCCCATCATCATCCGAGACACTTCCTTCTGGCTGGGACACCAAAAGAGGTCCTCATAGCGGAAGTAAGTTGTGCCAGACTCTGTCCACCGAGTGTAGGTCTTACTGGCGAGATACGGTTTTATCAGTTCCTGCCAACCGTAAACCCCAATCCTCCACGCTCCCCTGTCGACATCAGGGTAAGACCACGGCACCATCATCCCGTCGTAGTCTTGACAATACATTTGCATCGCTAAGCCGATTTCTCTGAGATTTGCAGTGCACCTTGTTTGTCGTGCCTTTTCCCTTGCAGCGCTGAACACTGGAAACAATATCGCCGCCAAGATGGCGACGATGGCTATGACCACCAACAACTCAATCAGCGTGAAGCCCCTTCGCATCCTGATCACCTCCGCAAAGTTTTCGCCGCAATTGTAGCACATTTTTTGAATTCGTGTTACCTAAATTTGCGTCGGAAGGTCGCTTCGACTGTAGGGGAAACTTTGATTGAGAAAGGGTGGCGCTCAACCCTCGTGTTTAGCCGTTGCCCTCTCCCGTTAAGCCGTCGGGAGCCTCAATTGCTTTCGCCTTGCTGGCTGATCTTGAACGAAGGGTTTGAAGACGCTCGGCAATTTCCTTTTCTTTGCCTTGCTTTGTCGGCTCGTAGAACGGCAAACCTTTTACTGTCGGCGGCAGATATTCCTGAGGCACATAATGGTCGGGGAAATCGTGAGGGTAAAGGTAGCCAACGCCATGCCCAAGCCTTTGAGCGCCTTTGTAGGACGCATCCCTGAGATGCATTGGCACGGGTTGAGGTCCGTGCTTTTCAATTTCGTCCATCGCTTTGCTGATGGCTTTGTAGGCGCTGTTTGATTTCGGCGCTGCAGCGAGGTAAATTGCCGCTTCCGCTAACGGAATTTGAGCCTCAGGCATACCGACAATTTCAACGGCTTGAGCGGCAGCAACGGCAATGACCAAAGCCATGGGGTCGGCAAGCCCAATATCCTCCGCCGCAGCGATAACCATCCTGCGAGCAATGAAGCGTGGGTCTTCTCCCGAAGCGAGAAAGCGGGCGAGCCAATAAATTGCAGCGTCCGGGTCAGAGCCACGAATGCTTTTGATGAAAGCGGATGCCACATCGTAATGGTCATCGCCCGTCCGCTGATAAGCGAGAGGAGCGTCGGAGAGGACACTTTGGGCAATCTGTAAAGTTATCCGAACGACTCCTTCTTCTCCCCTACCCTGCTCTGACTCTTTCGCTGTCAAGAAAGCAGTTTCAAGGGCGTTAAGTGCTCGGCGTGCGTCACCGCCGCTTCGCTCGGCAATGAACCTGAGAGTTTCGTCATCCACCTCAACTTTGAACTTTCCCAAGCCCCGTTCGTCCTTCAAAGCCCGCTTGAGCAAAAGCAAAATTTGCTCCGTTGTCAAGGGCTCAAGCCGATAAAGCCTGCAACGGGAAAGAAGTGGCGGGGTCAGGTAGAAGAAGGGATTTTCTGTGGTTGCGCCGATGAAAATTACGATGCCCTGCTCAACGGCGTGCAACAGTGCGTCTTGTTGAGCCTTGTTGAACCGATGAACTTCGTCCAGAAAGAGAACGGTTTTTTGTCCCCGTTGCAATCGTCGGCGGGCAGTCTCAATCACCTGCCTCACTTCCGCCACACCAACTGTTACGGCGCTGAGGGCTTCAAAGTGGGCTTTGGTGTATTTCGCCAACAAAAAAGCGAGAGTGCTTTTGCCTGTCCCTGGCGGTCCCCAAAGGATTGCCGAATGAGGCTTGTCTCGTTCTATGGCGATGCGAAGCGGTCTGTTTGGACCAACGAGATGTTCCTGCCCCACGAATTCTTCCAAAGTCCTCGGTCGCATTCGGGACGCCAAAGGTTCGTGGGCGATTTCTGCTCTTTCTGCGTCCAACAACTTTTGCTGCTCCATACTGATCGCCTGCCTCGCTTCACAAAAATTTTTCCCAGCCCAAATTTGCCACATGATAGGTCAGCAAGGCAGGTTGCCATTTACCTTGCGGTGACCAATTTCACCATTCCGAACCCTTGGGCATTTCTTTCGCCGAAGCCCGCTTCGTAGCTAATGCTTATGAGAGCAGGGTCACCTTCAACCCAAAACCTTCCCTCCCACCCTCGCACTTTCGCCCCTTGCACTTCGAGAAGTTTTGAGCGCCATTTTCCTTCGGAAGCAAATCGCAACGCATCCGACGATGCTTCAACTCCCAAAACCATCGCCTTTCGGCGCAAGTTAGTTTCCAAGACACGCCAAAAATCCTGTTCCTCTGGCGAAAGAAATCGGTGCTCCATCTTGCTACCTTTGCGCACTCCCGTTGAGGCGACGATGGGAGACAAAGTTTGGAACAAGCATCGCCCCTCAAATTTCGGTGGCTCTTCAACTTCCACTCGCTCAACGGTCAAACTGACTTTACCCAATCTGGCTTCGCCTTCGGTCAGCAAAGTGAATGCCAACGCCTCCATCGGGGCGGGAAGCGGCGATGCAACCCACCAGTGGATTGGCGGAAGCATTTTCAAACCGTCATCCGTTGGTTCTGCTGCTTGTGGGAACAGCAACGAGAAGGTCACAAGTTTGTAACGATGCCCACCCACAACGAACCCTTGCTCGTGCAAAAACTCGCCCAACTTTGGGCTCGCCCTTTTAATGGCAGTGTAAAGAAAGCCGTGAAGTAGGTGAAGGTAGTTCCAAGGCAGAAGGACTGCCTTCTCAGCCGTCCAAATCACATGCAAGCGCATTCTACATCACTCCAAAAACACCTCTGTGATGGCTTTCTCTTGCCCCAAGACATCCCTTTGCACAAACTTTTTGTCGGGCAATCGGTAAATGTAAACGCTGTCGTAGTCAGGGTCAATCAAGTCGCTCAACTCTGCCTTGATGCGTTCCAGTTGCGCCTCAGTCAGTTCGCCCTCAAATGCGCTGTTTTGCACCCAGTGAAGCCAGCGCCGAAGATACTGGCAAACTTTCGCCACCCGAGTTTGCTCCACATCGTAAACGATGACGACATACATTACCGTCACCACCATGCACGCAAGGCTTTGTATTGCTCCATGCCGATGAGATGGCGGATCAATTTGTAGGCTTCAAGGCGGATGAGTTGGCGGTAGGAGACACTTCGCTTAAGTTGGCGATGCTCAACGGTCGCCTGCAAGGTCTCCTCATACGCCCGCACAAACTTTTTGCGGGCGTCCTCCTTCAGGTAAACACCCTTTGCACCGCCGACACTTTCAAAATCGTCTTCGCTGATTTCGCCCCGGTTGAGCAACCGAAAAATCACTCGGTCAACAATCAACGGCTTGAAAATTTCGGACAAATCCAACGCCAACGAGAAGCGACGCTGCGACGGCTCGTGAAGGTAACTAATCGTCGGGTTCAGTTGCGTCACATAGATTTCCGACAGGGCAGCGGCGTAAAGCAAACTGTTGCCGAAAGAAAGCAAGGCATTGACCATGTTGTCAGGCGGTCGGCGCACCCGTTTATCAAAGGGCTGCTCCAAATCCAAAATTTCGTTGAACGCACCGTAGTAAGCATCACGGGCTCGCCCCTCCTCGCTCATGAGTTCGGCTACACTTCGGCAAGCGTCAAGCCGCTTCATGCAGGCTTCAACAACTTCAAGGGCTTCGTCAACTCGCTTGCCTCGGTTGCGGTAGTAGTTCAGGTTGCGACGGATGTGAAAGAGCGCACCCGAAACGAACTCCTTAGCAAGTATCAAGCGCTTTTGCGGGTCAAGGTAATGCTCAACCTGCCGCACCAGCAAGTGACCGCTGACATTGCTTTCCCGCGGGTAGAAACTGCCGACATAGAAGCCGTAGTAGTTGAAGCAATGGACAACGATTTCATTTTGGGCAAGGAACGAAAGCAGTTTGGTGTTTAAGTCAATCTCACCGAAAAGGTAAAGGTCGCGGACATTTTCAACCGGGATGGGCTGGCGCTGCACTTGCCCGTCGTCGTTTTCCTGCTCAAGGTAAAGGGTGTTTTGCTTGCGCCTCAATCGCCCGCTCCGAAAGATGTAGTAAGTTTGCGCCATCAGGCAAATCACCTCGCAAAAACAATTCAGAGAATTTCTCCTGCCTTGCGCAGCACTAAGCGAACCAAGTCCTCATCGGCGTAAAATCCAAGTTGCAAAAGTTGCTCAACGAATGGCTTCACCTCCGAGATAAGCCCGCGCTGTTTTGATACCAAAAGAAGCCCCAAAGTGCCTGTGATTTTGAGACCGAGTTGTGTCGCTACCTTTCGCCCTGCCCACTCGTCTATCAGCAGTAGGTCAGCATTGATTTCAAGCGCCAAAGTTATCGCTTCCTTTTCACCGTCACCTAAGCCCGATTTTTGAAGCGGTTCGGGAATGGGCTGAGAAAAGGCACGCACCACAACCCATTCAGGCATCGGGCGACGCACAAAGGTCTCAAACTGGACAGCAGGTGGGATGATGATTTGCCCAAATAATTGCCTGAGCAGATCCAGCATCCCTAACTGATGAAACGAAATCAGTGGTGTGGAGTTGCTGATTTCATTTTTTGCTCAACCCTTCCAAATCTCGCAGTTCAGCCTCTAACTCTTCAGGCGAGTAGCGGAAGAAAGGTATGCCCAAGCGACCTGAGTATTGGATGAACTCAAGCCGGCTCATACCCAGAAGTTCGGCGGCTTTGCCCGAAGAAATCTCGCCCCTTCGGTAGAGTTCCAGCACAACGCATTCTTTGATTGTTTGTTGCGGGTCTCCCAAACTTTTCAGCACCTCCAACAAATCGGGTGGCAAATCCAACTTCAACTCAGCCATCGTTTCTCACCTCACTTAAAGGTTGCCACTTTCACCCCCAACAGAGTTCGCAATAGGCGCAAACACGGCAAATGGGCATGAAGTCAACTTGTGGCGGTGACGGCAACTGCTCAATGCGCTGAATATCGCGAAGCGCTTCAACCACTTGCGCTTCAAGTTCCGGTGTGAGCCTTACTTCCTCTTTTCGCCGCTCTTTCGGAAACCTCAACTCGCCAATCAAGTCACCTGCTCCAAGCCAGCGAAGGTAAAAAAGGTAGTAAGCCACTTGCAGTCGGGCAGCATCAATCAATTTTCGTGAGTGCTTGACCTCAAGGACCTTGCTCTCGTGCTCAACCAAATCAACCTTGATTAGGTCATCAATGAGCAGTTCTCTTCTTGGCAAATCGGGATAAGCCCGCTCATGCAAAAGCCTTCCCAGCGCCACTCGGTCAGAAAGCGGCTCCATCCTCAACCCCTTAGCGTAAAGCCAAACCTTGCGCTGGCAAACAACCCAGTAGTTGACCTTAATGCCGTTCGTTCTTAAGGTTTCAAATTCTTCGTCAGTAAGCACCTCAAAGGATGTTGGCATCAATGTCCACCTCTTTAGGCAACAGCGTTCCGACTCAATCTAAGAAAACTCCGCCAGGGACTTGAGACTGGTCGGTAGGGGCTTGAAGTCCGTAGTCGGCATTGTAAGGCAACAAGGTTTGGATGCATCCCAAGTCCGAGGCGTAGGAGAAAAATTCGCTTTGCCTCAGCCAATAGATGGGCACAGGCACCAACAGTTCAGGCAATCTCCATCCTTCGCCTTTTTCCTTCAAGTCGTAGGCTTCTTCCACAAATTGGGCAGGCAACACTTCTACTGAGAGCGTCCCGCGTCGTGCAGTGAAAAGGGCACGCATCTCCTCATCGGCGAGGTCAATTGTGTAGCAACCCAAAGTCCGCTGAATGTAATCAAGAGTCTTTTGCCCTTCCTGCAGTTCCTTTTGCCACTCTTCGGTTTCCACCACCCGCTCATAAAGGCATTGAGTGGCATGGGCAAGGTCGCCATCCGTCGGCAGCGCTGGTAAACCGCTCAAAATCTCAATGCTCCATTCCAATATCTCTCGCCCGTAAATCCGTTGTGAGCCTTCCGACCAATTTCGGAAGATGACAACGGGTGCAAGAGGTTTTTGACCATATCGGTTCACGCGTCCCATCCGTTGGACGAGGGCGTCTAAAGGAGATGCTTCGGTAACAAGCACATCATAGGAAATATCAAGGCTCACTTCCACGATTTGCGTGGCGACGAAAATCATCCCGCTTTCGGGTTTATCTACTTTACTCGCCTTAGAGAGACGGTCGCGAAAGATGAAGCGAGCGTGAAGAAGGTTGCTATTTGTCCAGCAAAACTCTTCTCGCAGTTGTCGGTAAAGAGACTGGGCATCGCGCACCGTGTTTGCCACCACCAACACCGATTTCCCCTGTTTAGCGAATTGAAGCGCCACCTTTATCCCATTGTCCAGAAGCGCTCCATCACAGAGTTCCAAACGATAGCGTTGGCGTTGCCAGAGACTTTCCTCGGCTTCTATAAGTTCACCGACAGGAAAAAGGCTTAAAAGCCCGTTGGGAAGTGTCGCACTTGCCATCGCCATTCGGGCAGGGCGTTCCCGTCGCAGCGCTTCCTGCAACAGCCCTAAAGTGTAAGGTTCGTAGGCATGGATCTCATCCAGGATGACAGTTGCCCGTTGGGCGAGGGTGCGTCGCTCTTCCCAGTGTCGCCCGTGCAAGTGTGCCAGAAGATACTGGTCCAGCGTCGCCACCGTGATGGGTTTGGCAAAGACGGAGCCGAAAAGTCGCATGTCCAGAGGGTCTTCTTCAGATTCCCGACGCAGCATGTAACTGGCGCGCCCGTGTGTTAGCGCTACCGCCTCCTTCCCGTAAATGCCTTGCAATCGTCGCCACATGGCATCGGCAGTCGCCTGCGTCGGCAGCAAGTAAAGGATTCGCTCGGCATCACCTGCCCAACTCAGCAATGCTTCGGTCTTTCCCGTGCCTGTCGGCGCCCGCAACCAGAGGATGTCAGTTTTTGAGGAAGCATCACGCGCCTTGCGCTGAAATTCACAAGGCTTCGAGAATTTTTGAAGGTGCTTCTCTACGGTCTTCTTGCCTCCGCTCAAAAAGAGAACGGAAGTTTGGGATTGTTTTGCTGAAGCAAGCCAATCCGCTAAGTGAAGCACAGCCTTGACTTGAGCAAATTCTCTCGTGGGCAAGCGTTGAAGGATGCCACGCAGTGACCGATGTTCTCCGTTGAAAGGCAAAGGAGTGTCCAATAACGCAGCGAGCGACTCTTGCAAAAAAGGTTGAAGGCTTCCCCAGAACTCATCAAAAGGTGGAAGCCCCCGCAACTGATAGGATGCCAGCAACTCCCAAACTTCCCGCAACACTTGCGGAAGGTCAGGGTGATAGTCAGGCGGTTTTTCGTAGCCCTTATACAGCGTCGGTCCCAAGGGTGAGTGGTGAGTAAGGACAGAGGCAGTTGCTTCTAAGTTTGTTGGTGCCCAGTCATAAGAAGAAGCCAAGCGACTTTCCGCCACGAACGCGAAAGGGAAAGAGGCTAAGGCATGGGGGTAGGCAATCTTGCACTTCCCTCGGATGTGCTCTTGAAAATCGTTCGTCGCTTTCCCGAGGTCGTGCAAGGCACATGCCAAGAGCACTTTTGCCCGCAGGCGTTCCGAAAGCCCCAACCGTTGAGCGATTTCGTCGCCCAAGCGAGTGACTTCTGCCAGATGGGCGATGAGAGGGGTGTCGGGTTTGGCTAAGAGTTCAGCCACGCAAAATTCCTCCCTTGCCACTGTAATGCCTTCACTGTCGGCACTATCATTTCTGTGCCCAAAGGTAGGAAACTCAAAGGCGTGATCTCTTCTGGATGGCGGACGCCCCTGTCATCCACCCTGAACCGCAATGGGAGCCTCTCTACAAGGATAGGCTTGAGATAGACAGCGGGCTTCATGACGACTTGGACGCCTTTCATCTGGCGAATATCGCCCGGTAGCACTGTGCCCTCAAAGCGCGGGTCACCGTCCTGCGCTTCCGCTATCGCAATCTCATCCACCAGCATCAGTTCGTCTTCTCGTCCCAAAGACAATGGATAAGCAGGATCACGGAAGGCTTGCTCCAGACGATGGAGAAGGTCTTCATCGCTTCCGTAAAGCAGGGTGTAGCGGGGGAAGAAAAGCAACTCCCGAAAGTAAGGGGAACGCTCAGCGATTTTATTGCCCTTGATTTTGAGCACTGTCCACATGTCACGAGCGGATCCTGGCTCGCTATCCGCCAAGACAGACACTTTAAGATGTCGCAAAGGGCTTTCGGATGCCCACAATTGCCGATCTGAGAGTCCTAACGCTGCAGCAGCGATTCCGATTAGCGTCGTCGGTGGGGGCATGGGAAGGGTGCGTTGGTAGTTATGGTCTAACGGGCGACGAAAGGAAGCAACCGTCGCTCGCACTTGAACGGCTAAGATGCGCTCCATAGTTTGCTCACATCCTCCTTCGCCTTCGCCAATGCTTCATGGACAGTCAGCACCTCGCCATACTCTTGAAGTTCAGCATGGATTTCTTCTTCATTGCCGAAGATGCCGGGTTCTATGCCGAAAAGAGTTCGTTCGCGATAGTCAGCGAACTTTTTCAGGACATTCACTAAAGGCGCTAACTCTAAGGCATACTTGCCGTCCTCATAATGCGCGGAGAGGGCTTCCAAAAAGACAGGATGCTTAACCCTAAGCCGAGCGTAAGCGAGGAACTTGGGCGAAAGATCTGCCAACATCCTCGCTGTTCGTCCACCGCCCCAAAGGATGTTAAGGGCTTCAAAGAGGGTTTGCAGGCGCTTCATTCGCTCATCGGCGGGAAGGATTCGTTCGTTTTTTTCGCCCGTCTCAATAGGCTTGAAGACACCCACGCGGTCCAATTCTACAAGCACAGTGCCCTTGAAGAGGTTGGCGTAAAGTTCGGTCTCAAACATATTGCCACCGGCAGCCATGGCTTGACCGAAGCGCTCAAAGGAGCGGGTGCCCAAATCGCGGTCACCTTGGAATGGAAAAAGCCCGACGGCTGCCGATACGCGCACAGGCGATGTCCGACGCCTTCCACCTGACGGGTCTAAATAGCCGAACAAGTCTTCGTCTATGAATTCCCACGGTCGCACAGGAGGCGTGACTTCTTGCCCACTCACCGTTGCGAAAGGTTCAGAGAGCGGATAACCCAACTCTTCCAATCGGTCGCGCAACATTCGCCGGATTGCCTGTCCAGAGATGTAGGGCACAGTAGTTCCATCGGGCAAGGTGACTTTTTTCGCCACAACCACATTGCCTTCGGTGTGAGAGGCATTCACATTGGCAGCGGAGACTTTCGCCAAGTAACCGATGACGATGGCTTTGCTCATCTCTCATCCCTCCTGTGATAGCGTCTCTTCCTCCTGCGCCGATGCTTTGCGCAGGTAGGCGTTCATCGCATAGATGGAAAGGAGCGTCTTAACCCTCACCCAGGGCACGCCTGCAATTCGCTCCCCCTTCTCAATCCGAAGCAGACTTTCAGGGATGGTAATTTGCAGGCGGAACTGAACATCGTTGAGGACGCGATAGAACTCTTCAGGGTTTTTGGCGTTGCGCAGGGCATACAGCAAGCCCATCTCGTTGTTTTGTTGGGCAGCGATGCCGAGGGAGTGCCCAAACCCCGCTAAGGTGCGCTGAAATTGTTCGTCCATATGGAGCACCTCCCGCACATAGTGGTTCAACACATTCAGCGTCCCCCGAAGAAGGGGACAGCGATTCTCTTCCTTCGCTCTCACCTCAAAGAGAAACTGCTCCACAAAGGGCAACGGGTCGCCGAATTCCAAAATCGCCTGAGCGATCTTATCCCGCCAGATAGTCTCCCGATTTTGCCCCTGCTGCGCCTCAAACTGGCGGAAAATGTTGACAAGGCGTTGATGTGGGTTGGCGTCTTTGATCAGTCCCACCCATTCTTCATAAAGCCGATAAAGCCTTTGGAGTTTAGAAAATTCGCGCAAGGCTTGCATGTTGAACGCTTTCCCTGGCGTGCCTGTGACAGCGTAGAGGGTAATGGGCGATGCAGGGACGCTCGCCTCAGATGCGCCCAACAGTTGCGCTAAAAGTAGACGGGCAGATTCACTGAGTTGGTCGGATTGGCGCACATGAGCGAAGAGGGCAAGAAGCAATCCCAAAGTTGTCTCGTGGATGTAAGGTCCAGCGAACTCCGTCGGAGCAGTGCCTCCTCTCCCAGCAGCGGCTTCTGCCATTAGCGGTTGGAGAACCTCTTCGTGCAACCGTTTCATCTCCCGCAATTCGGAGTGGAAGATGAAAAAGTGCAGAGCGTCGCGTCCCTGCGCCTTCCAGAGCCAACCCAAGTAACCCGCCAAACCCGCAAGGGCGCACCGAGCACATAACTTCAACCCGCGCCGATTACCCGAATAGAAAGTGCCAAACTTCTGGGGGTGAACGATGAAGGGATACATCCACATCCTCGCATCGGTGAGGGGCGCTGTCTCTCCACACATATCGCAAACCTCTGCCTTCTTGCTCAACTTTAACCGCAAAAACTTGGGTTTGATGAAAAGGTTGGCAGGATAAGCCCAGTTGACCTCTTCGTATTCACGAACTTGCTTGGTGGAGGGGTCGTAGTATTCGCCTTTGTTGCCGCTTTTCTGCAACAGTTGACCCTGCACCCATTCCAGCACTTCCTGTGCGTTGTGCTCCCCCTCACCGAAATGCTGAATGAGGACGACAAGCCCTGTGTCCACCCAAAAGTTGCCCGTCGGGCGGTCAAGGGAAAGCCTTATCGTCTGTTTGGTCTTTATTTGTCCAGTCTTTGCCACAGCCATCACCTCATCGTCGGGGATTACTTTACTCAATCCGACAAAGTAAAGTTGCTGCTGTGAGCGATTCTCGGTCACCCTCCGGCATTTCCTTCACCTCGCTGTGTGGTCAAAGATTAGGACTTCGCCTGTTGTCGGTGAAGTGTAAAGGAGGCGGCGGGCTTTGCCGTGCAAGGCATGGGCAACAGCAAGGTAAAGCCAAACGGGCGCTTGACCTGTGAGAACCACCTCGTTGCCTTCACCTGCTAACTCTTTTGCCCGCTCAAGGTAAATCGGCAACTCATCCAGTTTGGCAACCTCGCCGTAAAGGCTCTTTAGGTCAATGACGACACGACCGCCATAAAGCGCCCGCTCAGGCACATCGTCCATAAGCGCTTTCAGGCGTTGTGGGATTTCACTTACCCGTTGCTCAATGCTTGTGATGTCAGCAGCATCCTTGCGCATCCCACAATGCGCCACATCGTTGCGAAGACTGCCAAGCCAATCCCAAAGTCTGGCGACTTCCTCGCTTTTCACCAGTCCGTCAAACCAGTCGGGCACTTCTTCGCTTAGTTGCTGAAGTCTTTTCAATGCTTCACCGAGCGTCTTCTCAATTTCTGCCTCACGGTATTTCCTGTCCAACCAATCACCGCTACCCCGCTGAAGCGCCACCCAACTGACAACCCATTCCCTTGCCAACAATGTCGCCTGCACCCACAAGCCTTTTCCCACGAAATGCTCAATCAACGCCAATTGCTTCTGCAGGTTCTCCTTGTCCAGTCGGTCAGGCGCATCGTGGGCGAATTTTGCAGTTTCCGAGTGAATTTGTTCCAAAATAACGGCAAACGGTTTCGCCCATCGCTCCGCTTCCGAAGCCGTCTCTGTTAACATGGGCAGTAAATCCTGGGCGTGACGCATCACATCTCGTGGGCGCGCCAGATGCAAAGCCTGTGAGAAGGAGTGCAACTTGCTGGCGACAGATTGCAAACGCCTCGGCAAGTCTTCGCCTGACCGAGTTTGCCATGCCTGATGGTGAACTGTCCTCAATCGCTCGGCAAGCAAGGTGGCGTCGCTTCGCTGAAGGAAAATTTCCGCACCGCTAAGCCAATCAAGCAAATCCAAAAGCGGTGTCAAGTCAAAGATGGGCGCTCGGTTGTTTCCGTCCCGTGCCTCAAAAGCCCCGTAAACGATGCGTTCAATTTTCACGCCTTTCGTCCGCCGAAGGTAAGCGGCCACGGCGAAAACAACCGTCGGGATGGAGCGAAAGGCATGGGTGATGTCCAGAAGGATGGTTTCTTCCTCGCTCACCACCGAAGCGACCCGATCAAAAATCTCCCACAATTCCTGTTCCGAGCGACCTTCAGGAATCTCAACGAATTCAACTTGGTCTCCCAACCGCTCCCTCAGCACATCGCAGTAGGTTTTTTCTTCCTTCGGCTCGGAAAGGATTTGACCACAGCAAGCACACCGCTCACCTTTAGGCGGACGGTAATCTCTTGCACTGGGTGTCACGAACACAAGCACCTTTTCCGGCTCAAAGATGCGTGCGAGCGCTTCTGGGAAAAGGTGCGTTTGGCATTCCCGCCCCTGCCAGCAATAAGTGACCGTCTCGTATTTGCCTTTGCCGAGAAAAGAAATTGCCTTCAATGATGACACCCCCTGCTTGAAGTTTGCTCAACATTCTTCACTCCAGCGGGCTGCAGTTTCATGGTTCAAATGCCCCAAAACCTGAGGGCAAAATTGCCCATCATTGGCGATGAAGGACTTCCCACAGAGCAATTGCGCCGGCGACCGCTGCGTTGAGGGCGGAAACTTTCCCGAGCATCGGGATTCGCCAGACAGCATGGGCAATTGCTTTGAGGCTTGCTGAAACCCCTTCTCCTTCCGCACCGACAATGAGGAACAATGGGCGAAGTTTTTGAGCGTTGCGGATGTCGTCTCCGTCCATGTCCAACACAGCGATGAACCCACCTGCGTCTTCAAATCGCTTGGCGAATTGGCGCAAGTTGCCGATGGCGATAGGGATGTGGAAGCAAGCGCCAGCGGAAGCCTTGACGACAGTCGGAGTTATCCCGACACTGCGAACCGGCGGCAAAATCACGCCGCACGCTCCGAGGGCTTCTGCGCTTCGGATCAAACTTCCAGCGTTTCTTGGGTCTTGCAAATGGTCAAGCCCCAAAATGACGCCGTTCGTTTCGAATGCACGCTGGAGCAAATCTTTCAAGGGTGTGAGCGGGAATTCGCCAATATCTGCAGCAACCCCTTGGTGTCCTTCTGAAATCCCGTGAGCCTTGAGCATGTTCTCAAATTGGGAGCGAGGCATGTTTCGGATAGGCACATTGTCCTCGGCGAGCATCCACTTTATGTCCTCATCCAATTTCGTCCCATCAGCGACATACACAGTTTTGGGAACGATACCTGCCCGCAATGCTTCCCTGAGAGGGTGGCGCCCGTAGATGAGCATGAGGTTTCTCCGCCCCCTCTGCTTTGCGACTTTTCCTTCGTTTTGCCCGGCTTACTTTGTCAAGGCTTTGAGCAAAGCGACGATTCCTTCGTTGATGACCCTCGCTGCCTTCCAACCTACAGAGTTAACTTCGCCGTAAGGGCGTTCAGGTGCGTTGTTGAGCCAAGGCTGTTGTTCATCCCACTCGCATTGCGGGATGATGTATCCGATTTCATCGTTGGCTAAACCAACGACGAAAACAAATTTCGCCCTGGTCTTTTTCGCATGATCCATCAAGGCAGGTTCAAAAGGAGCATCAGGGAAGTCGGCGCCGGGGTAGCGGGTAATTCCGCCGTAAACAAGTTCGGGATAAATCTCACCTGGGATGAGCAGGAACAAAGCCATCGGCTGTTTGCTATCAGCACCGTAAATTGCCACAACCCCGACTTCACTGCGGATGTCTTCGCCCAGAACGACTTTCGCCGAAATCGTCATCCCATCCAGTGCCAACTTCGTCTCTCCAACACGGGTGTCAAGTTTTCCCTTCGTATAAACTGGGCGGTTAATGACTTGGGCTGCGGCAGCGACCCGAAAGCGTGGGTTTTGCAAAGGAACGAACAAGGGCTTTAGAAGCACTCTTAGCGAGCCTTTATCCAGCCGCATTGCTTGCTTGCTTTTCACCGCTTCAGCAGCCACTCCCGCAACAAACTGACCGATGAGTTCCGCCTTGCGGAAACTGGCTTCAGGTGCGGGCTGACCCGTGACGGGGTCCGTGACTTTCAACTCCTCGCCTAAGGGCGTAATCAAACCGCCAATTGCCCCGTTCCAGAAAACAGCGACGCCACCGAGCAAATCTTCCAAACGCTCGTAAAGCGCCCAGCAGAAGTCCGAACTGAGCAGTCGGTTTTTGCTTCCTAAAACCTCAGGGTGGTTTGCCCAATTGACAAGTGTTCCGATTGTCCGACCCGTCTTTTTGCTGACCGCTTGCAAGACGCAAAGAGTGTGGTCTTTGACATGGGGCAACCTTGTGTCAAGTTGCAAGTCAG
>Ga0326760_1000148_pt1 | contig 40241 bp, 39 predicted proteins | sample GCREP_S_FD_207668 | JGI IMG/M metagenome (GOLD analysis project Ga0326760, IMG submission 207668) | Hot spring sediment microbial communities from Geyser Creek Basin, Yellowstone National Park, WY, United States - GCR.EP_S | ecosystem: Environmental > Aquatic > Thermal springs > Near-boiling... | reverse complement strand
AGACCCCGTTACCGGAAGGATAGAGAAGACCGAGTACTACATGCTATACGTTTAATCGGGTCGGAAGAACCTATTAGCATCTGCACGGCTACCCACACGAGAGGAGCTCCGTAGTACGGTTCTACTAGACCGTCGATTGCCGGATCTCAGCAATAGGGTCTCCAAGCCTGATTACTCCCCTAAAGTCTATGTGTTAGTACGATAGCTATAGATGTAGTGACCCAGCGATTGTGGTCGGGGCTTGGAGGTCCTTACCGCTTAACCCTCCTAAGCCTTGCCTGGACAACCCCCTCCTCAACCCTAACCTCGGTAACCTCGTAGCCGCTTCTCGAGGCTATCATCCTGAGTACGCCGACCGGTAGGTCCTCCCTATTAGCTATGACTACCACCTCCTCGTCCTCCCCTCTGTTAACCACGTTGAGGAACCTGACCATGGGGTTGTCGGTGCAGGACGTTGAGCGGGGCCTAAGGTCTAGTACCCTCACCACCCCCACCTCTAGGTATGGTTATCCTTATGGAGTACCCCGAGTAGAGCCTCTCCAGCATCCTCTCCTCCTCCAGGGTCTGCCTCTCCTCTATAGTGAGGTCCTTGGGGAGCCAGTCGGGCTCGCGACCTAGCTTAGCGTAGTAGGACCTTATAGCCCTCTTAAGGGCTCCGACGGCCAGTATACTGCAGTGGTACTTTATCGGGGGTAAACCCCCCAGCTCGTCGGCTATGTCCTTCCAGGAGATGGCCCAGGCCTCCCTAAGGCTCTTACCGGTGACCATCTCCGTCAGTATACTTGCTGCGGCTATGTTAGCCGCACAGCCGTAGCTCTCGAAGGTGGCCCTCTCCACCACGTCCTCCCCACTCCTCCTCGATACCTTTAGGTAGAGCCTTATCATATCCCCACATGCAGGGCTACCCGCGGTCTCGACCACGTCCGCATCCTCCATGGGTCCGGCGTTCTTCGGGTTCCTGAATAGCTCCAGGACCTTAGCTGTGTATGGTAGTGGTATCCGCGTACTCACGCCCCCACCCAGTACTACTACTCGGAGCGACTAAATAAGACTTTAACTGAGTTAATGTACTGGTTAGCGGTCCCTCCTAAGGGGGCTGAGCTTCCTAAGCCTCTCGGCGGCCCCGGTTACGGTCTCTACAGCGTAGTCTATATCCTCCTCGGTGTGGTACCTCGAGGTCTTGAAGAGTATACTCCCGTGGGCCTCCTCGTGCTTCCTACCTATAGCTAGGAGTACGTGGCTAGGCTCTAGGATCCTGGATGTGCAGGCGCTGCCGCTAGATACGTAGACGCCCCTCATACTCAACTCCACGGTTAGGGCCTCCCCCTCTACGTATAGAAAGCTGAGGTTAGCGTTATCCGGAGCCCTCCTAGCTGGGTCCCTAGGTCCGTTCACCAGTACATCCGGGACCCTACTGAGTATGCCGTCCACCAGCCTATCCCTCAGGGACCTCATCCTAGATACGTTGCCCTCGAAGTCCGAGAAGGCTAGCTCCACAGCTTTCCTGAACCCAACTATGAGGGGTACGTTCTCGACCCCGGGCCACAGCCTCTCCGCACTTAGCTGACCCCTTAGGATAGGCTCCAGCCTAATACCCTCCCTAACGTAGAGAACCCCCACGCCCCTAGGTCCGTGGATCTTGTGGCTACTTAGGGTAAGCATATCCACGTTCCTAAGCCTACCTAGGTCGATCCTAAGCCTACCGAAGGCGTCGGCGGCGTCCGTGTGGAAGACCACCTCCGGGTTGACCTCCTTAACCACCTTCGAGAGCTCCTCGATGTTCTGTACGGTACCTATCTCGTGGTTTACGAACTGTATGCTGACCAGTACCGTACTCCTATCCACAAACTCCTGGAGTACCTCGGGTAGTACGAAGCCCTCGCTATCTACGGGAACCCTAACTACCTTAAAGCCGAGGAGGGACTCCGCAGCCTCAGCTGGGTGGATAACGCTCAGATGCTCTATAGCTGATACAACTATCTTCCCTCGAGTACCCCTCCTAGCTAGGGCCAGCCCGAGTACGGCTAGGTTGTTAGCCTCGGTACCGCTGTGGGTGAACGCAAACTCCTCAATACCCCCAGCCCCGAGGACCTGCCTGAGGAGCTCCTTAGTCCTGTAGATAGCCTCGTAGGCCTCCCAGCCGGGTTTGTGGGTTATAGACGGGTGGCCGTAGCCTACGGAGTTGAAGTAGGGTAGCATCTCGTTAACAACCTCAGGAGGTACGTACCCGGAGTTCTCTAGGTCGAAGTACACCTCCCTAGGTGGTCTACCGTGGAGCTCCAGTAGCTCCCTAACCGACACCCCAGGCCCCAACTACAGTTACTGGAGCTTGGATATAAACGGAGTTAAAGTTCTAGAGAGCGGGGCTTTCCTACCTAACACCTACGGAGCCCAATTTAAGTGCCTTTAAGTATAAGTAGAGCCACTTTTTAATTGCTACCCCTAACTATATTTCCGGAACCAAGGTATCGGCGATGGGCTCCGCAACCGCGGTCCTAAGGGTCCCCACTGGTAAGTACTTCATCAACGTAGTTAAGGAGAGGTGTAAGGAGTGCGGTCTCTGCGTGTTTGTCTGCCCTACTAAGGTCCTGGATAAGGGTAGTGAGAGGAATAGCCGTGGATACAGGTTCGCGGTCCCGGTGAGGCCGGAGAAGTGCATCGGCTGTAGGATGTGTGAGTACAGCTGCCCCGACTTCGCTATCTTCATAGAGGTGGGTGGGGGGTGAGGGTAGACTACGTAACCGGTAACACGGCTATAGCCCTGGGCTCTATAGCTGCCGGTCTTAGGTTCTACGCCGGCTACCCCATAACACCTACCTCGGATATCTTCGAGTTCCTAGCTAGGGAGCTACCGAAGAGGGGTGGCTACGTAGTCCAGTTCGAGGATGAGATAGCCTCCATAAACGCCGCCATAGGGGCTTCGTGGGCCTGCGCTAAGTCTATGACGGCTACCAGCGGGCCGGGCTTCTCACTCATGGTCGAGGCCCTGAGCCTGGCTGTGATAACCGAGACCCCGGTGGTCGTAGTCTACGTAATGAGGACCGGCCCCTCGACCGGTGTCCCAACGAGGTCCGGTCAGTACGACGTCCTCCAGGCTACCTACGGCTTCCACGGTGGGTTGGTAGTACCCGTACTAGCTCCGGCAACACCTCAGGAGGCCTTCGACCTAACCGTCAGGGCCTTCAACGTATCTGAGAAGCTCAGAACTCCGGTGGTACTGCTGTCCGACGCCACCATAGCCCACACCTACGGTAGGGTAGTCGTTAGGGAGCCGGGTGAGGTTGAGGTAGTTGAGAGGGCCAAGCCCTCGGTACCCCCGGAGAAGTACAGACCCTACGACCCTGGTGAGGGTCTCGTCCCACCGATGGCCTGCTTCGGCGAGGGATACAACGTGTTGGTCGAGTCCCTAACCCACGACGAGAGGGGGTACTACGCCCCCAGGTCGGATGTCCAGCGTAGGCTTATGTGGAGGCTCTACAGGAAGATCGTTGAGAGCGCTCCGGAGCTCTTCGACTACGGCGCGGCCTACCTAGACGGTTGCGACGTGGCTCTAGTATCCTACGGCTCGACATCCCTATCGACTCTGGTGGCCGCTAAGATCCTGAGGAGCGAGGGCTACAGGGCCTGCTCGATCAGGTTGAGGACCCTGTTCCCCGTCTACGAGGAGGGTATTAGGAGGCTGCTCAACGGGGTTGGGAAGGTGTTCGTAGTCGAGAACAACGTCGGGCTCTACTACAGGGAGTTGCGCGGAGTTCTAAGGGGTAGCGAGGTGGTCAGCGTACCCATAATAGACCTAGACCTACCCCAACCCAGGGAGGTTGTTGAGGTGGTGAAGCAGTGGCTGTAGCCCACCCACTAGACAGGTACCTGAGGACCGATAGGCTACCGACGATGTGGTGCCCGGGCTGCGGGCTCGGGATACTGCTGGGCTGCATACTGAGGGCCTTGGACAGGAGGATTAGGGAGGGTAGCCTGAGGAGGGAGAACGTGGGCTTTGCCGGGGGTATAGGGTGCTCGGCTAGGATGACGCTGTACCCCTACTTCGACTCAGCCCACGTAATCCACGGTAGGGCCATACCATTCGCGCTGGGGGTTAAGATAGTGAAGCCGGAGATGAAGATGATAGTGGTTGGAGGGGATGGGGATATAGCTGCGATAGGCGGTAACCACATACTACACGCGATCAGGAGGAACGCCGACCTCGTGGTGATAATGGCTAACAACATGATCTACGGCATGACCGGGGGTCAGCAGGCACCTACGACCCCCAGGGGCCTCTACACAACTACAACACCCTACGGTAACCCGGAGAGGGAGATCAACATAGTTAAGCTGGCCGCAGCCCTGGGGGCTAACTACGTCGCCCGCGGCTCGGTAACCCACACACCACTACTCGAGCAGATGATCTACAAGGCGCTCGGCAAGAGGGGCCTGGCCTTCGTCGAGGTACTCTCGACGTGTCCGGAGCTCTTCGGTAGGCACATAGGGTTCAGGAGCCCAGTAGACCTCTACAGCGAGCTTAGGAAGAGGGTTGTGGTGAAGACCAGACCCTCGGTGGAGGAGAGTGACTACAGCTGGGAGAGGGGCTTCGTAATAGGGGAGTTCGTAGATAGGGATGAGCCAGGCTTTATAGAGGTACTGCAGGAGTACACCTCGAGGGCTAGGGGTGGTGCGGGTTGAGGATCGAGGTACTCATAGCGGGTAGGGGAGGGCAGGGGATACTGCTACTAGGCCACATACTCGGGAGGGCTGTAGCTAAGTACACGAACCTCTACATACTGGGTAGCGAGATCTACGCTGCGGAGACTAGGGGAGGGGACTCGAGGGTAGACCTAGTCATAGCCGATAGGGAGGAGGAGGCGGACTTCATAAAGGTCATGGGTGCCGATATAGCTATAGTAATGCACCAGCTACAGCTCGACGCCTACAGCCACCTAATTAAGGACGGTGCCGTGGTGTTCCTAGATAGGTCCAACGTTACGAGCGTACCCCAGAGGAAGTGGAGGGTGTTCCTAGAGCCGTACACCGACATAGCTGAGAGGGAGTTCGGTACACCTAGGGTCGCTAACATGGTCGCCCTGGGGCACCTAGTGAGGCAGACCTCCCTAGTACCTCCGGAGGGTGTTGAGGAGGTAATAAGGGAGACGGTGCCCAAGGACTGGGTCGACGTAAACATAAGGGCCTTCAGGTACTTCCTAAGTAGGTAACGACCGCGGGGTACCGCACAAGCTTTAATATACTTTTTGTTACTACATCGGGGGAGGGGTACGGGTAGGCTACACCTCTACATAGTGATAGCTGTTCTAGCTGTAGCCACCTACCCCCACGTGGCGCTAGGTTCTAGCGATTTCCTCCTATACCTATACGGAGCTACGTGGTGCCCCTACTGCAGAGCCCTAAGCGACTTCTTCTCCAGGAACTTCCCCGACAACAGCTACTTCTGCAAGATAGACCTGGATGAGGGATGTAATAATGCTCTCAGATCCCTAAGTAGCTACCTAGCATCTAAGGGGGCTCCGAGTGACGTAATCGGTTACATACCCCTAACCCTGGTGGTAGTTAGAGGTAAGTACGTAGCTGCCGTGGTGGTCGGTGCCGTAACCGACACGGACTTCTGGAGGAGTCTAGCCGGTCAGGTACCTAGCGAGAGGGTGCCCGTGATGCTAGGTAGGGATAGGGTCTACGAGGTAGCCCTAACGTACGATGAGCAGGCTAAGCTGGTATCCAGCTATGTGCGGCTACCTACGGCTGCAACAGCTACCGGAACCCCCCTAACTACCTCACCCCTACACCCACCTACGGCTACGACCGAGGTTAAGCCCCAGCCTAGTGGGCTCCAGCTAGAGCCCCGGGTCCTGGTTGCCCTAGCTCTAGTACTAGCCGGTGTAGCCTTAATAGCCTACTCCCTGGTGAGGCGTAGTAGATGAGGCATGAGAGACCAGTGGTACTCTACACCCTGGCAGTACTCCTACTCCTAGCTACATCCGCTACACAGCTCTACAGCTCCTCAGGTGTTCCCGTACTCTACAGGGGGGTGGTCGTAGGCTGTGCCGAGGGGTTGGAGGACTACGTCAACACCTTAGCTAGGACTGTGGGGAGCTACACGGTCTACTTCTTCGGGATTAGGGGGTGCCTCGACTGTGCTGAGATGGAGAGGTACCTCAGCGGCCTAGCTATAGCTGAGCTAGCTTACGTAGATGTAACCGTGGATAGGGACCTCTTCGGGGAGCTGATCAGGGTACTCTCGGGTTACGTAGGTGAGGAGTACCTTAAGGAGGTCCCGGTAGTCCTAGTGGTATGCGGTGGTAGACCCGTAGTGGTATCTGTAGGTACCTATAGGAACGACACCTTCTGGAGGTCTACCCTAGGCTGTAGCTACACCCCAACCTGCGTACCGACGCCTAGGAGCCGGCCCAACACCTTAGGGCTACTAGCGTCGGCCGTAGCCCTGGGCCTGGCGTCCTCCCTCAGTCCCTGCGTACTCTACCTCTACACAGCCCTACTCCTATCGTACACGGCCTCCGAGCTCGGAGCCTCCACCCGGAGGTTACTAGTATTCGTAGCTGGCCTAGGCCTGGGCTACCTAGCTGTAGTACTCGGGCTCTCGAGGGCTATGGCATACCTGAGGCACCTCAGCTGGGTACTGATGATAGCCCTCGGGGTCTACATGGTACTCCACTCGAGGGGGGCGATCGGCTGTCTAGTGGGTGGTAGGGCGTGTAGAGAGGTCCCGGTACTGGGTGCTAACCCCCTGGCCGGGCTCGGCGGTGTGCTAACCCTGGGGCTGGGGCTACTGGCCTCCCTGAGTGCTGTCCCCTGTAGCTCAGGCTACTACGTACTACTCTACACAGCATCCGAGGGTTACGTAACTACTACCCTACTAGCAGTGTACATACTTTCATTCATCTCCCCGTACCTAGTGCTCTCCATAGCCTCCAGGAGGCTGCTCAGCGTAGTGGAGAGGGTGGCCCGGGGTGCAGCCATCGTGGAGGGTGCGGCGGGTGTAGCTATGGTAGTTCTCGGGGTCTACCAGGCCCTAGGTACCTGGTTACTTTCAACTACCTGACCGGCCGGCCCCGAGCTACGGGCTCTAAGGTGGGGGTACAACTGTTACCTAGGTTAGCTGAAGGTGAGTTCCGGGACTCGCTCTCTACGTATGTAATCTTATAAACTCAGATACCTGGAGAGTTCTGTGAAAGTATATTGAGGAGGTTGGTACACGTACTCACGTCTACGGCTACCGCTGCGTGGATCTCCGGGTTAGCTTTGCGTAGGGGCGGTACTGAGGTCCTCGGGGTAGCCTACGTAACCTCCCTATGTATTAACTGGCTCCTGGATTACCTAGGTCACAGCGGCGGTAGGAGGTCCCCCCTAACCCACGAACCGCTCAACGCCTCGGCAATCTCATTCGCCGTAGCCCTAGCCCTGAGCTCCCTCTACCTGTACGACTTAGAGCTGACCTTAGCTACCCTAGTAGCATCCGGGGTTAGCTTCCTAACCCACCTAGCGCTAGACCTACTGAGCGGCGGGATCTACGTAAGGGACGGCGGTAGCTACAGGAGGGTGCGCCTCCTAAAGCTTAGGGGGCACCTCTACTCCGTAGCCAACAGCACAGCCCTAGCCCTCTCGATAGCCTCCATAGCTGCGTACCTACTCAACCCCTACCTCAGGTAGGGGCGGTACCGCTGTACGGTATATTTCTGCTTTGGAGTAGATCGCGTGGAGTCGTAGGGTGTGCTGGGGCGTACTGGGTAAGGTGGTTAGCGTAAGCGGTCTGGAGGCCGAGGTCGAGGTTGGGGGGGCGGTAATCAAGGCCCTCGTAGCTATGGAGGGGCTTAACCCGGGTGACGTAGTCCTAGTCCACGCCGGCGTAGTACTCGAGAAGGTCGATAGGGAGGACGTGCTCAGGAACCTATCGGTCTACTACGACCTAATGAAGTACCACTACGTATTCAACGGTGTACCGGAGGAGGAGGCCTCCTCTAGAGCTAGGGAGGACCTAGTTAAGCTAGCTACGGAGCTCGGGGTACCCGCTGACGAGGTTCTCAGGTCGATCGACGAAGGCAGTGGGGTCCCGGAGGTGGGTAGCGGGGGCAGACCCCCCGAGGTACCCGACGGTGCCTTCACCATGGAGTACACCGTTCAGCTAGCCGAGACAGACTACCTCCAGGTCATGCACTACACCAACTACATGAGGGTGTGCGAGAGGGCCTTCATGGCCCTCCTCAGGGAGGTCGGGCTCAGCTACACCAGGTTAATCCACGAGTACGGGGTATTCATACCTACCGTAGAGGTCTCAGCCAAGATCAAGTCACCGGCTAGGATGGACAACGCCCTGAGGGTCTACGTATGGGTCGAGGAGATAGGTAGGAAGCACATTAAGTACAGGTGCGTGGTGGAGAACACGGCTACCGGTAGGGTATCCGCAGACGTAGTCCACGTAGCTGTGTGTACGGATACGGCTATAACATCAAGTCACGAGATACCGGAGGACGTTAGGGTAGCCCTCAGCAAGTACCTGATAACCCCTCCACAGTCCAAGGAGCAGGGCTTACGGTCCTAGGGGAGGTCTTGCGCTAGGGTCTAGTAGTTTATAAGTACCCGTAGGCAGGGATCGCGGAGGAACGCGGGGAGATGATGACTCCGCCGAAGATGACCGGTGATCCCAAGGACTCGAGCACTGATACCCTCTACAGCACCACCGTACCACGGCCCGCGGTGGGCTAGGTTATAAGTTCAGCTGTGTTTCTTCGATCCGGGTGTGGGTAGCTGATATCTAGGTATGTGGTGGAGGAGGTTAAGAGGAGGATTGCTGGGGACGTAGTCTTCAGCGACGACCCGGGTCAGGCTATTAAGAAGTGGAGGACCGTCTTCGGGCTTAGCCAGGTTGAGCTAGCTAAGTACCTGGGGGTTGCCTCGAGCGTGGTGAGCGACTACGAGAAGAATAGGCGTAGGCCGGGGATGAAGTTCCTGAAGTCCTTCATAGAGTCCCTGATTAAGTACGACGAGGCGTCCGGCTACCCGGTGACTAAGCGGCTGGCTCAGAGCATGGGGATACTAGCTACCGGGGTTATAGATGTTGTGGAGTTCAGTAGACCCGTGGGTCTGGACGAGCTCGTAGCCGCCGTCGAGGGCTACATAGTTAACTCGAGGTTCGTAGCCCTACCCATATACGGGTACACAGTACTCGATAGCTACGAGGCGATCGAGGGGTTGAGGGGGAATGAGTTCTGGAGTATTATGGGGCTATCGAGTATGAGGGCCCTCGTATTCACTAAGGTGAGCACCGGTAGGTCCCCCATGGTGGCCGTCCGGGTGGCTCCAACCAAGCCCGCAGCCGTAGTGGTACACTCCCCCAAGGTGGTGGACGTCCTAGCCATAAGGCTGGCCGATAGGGAGATGATGCCCCTGATAGTCTCCACGCACCCGACAGTCGATAGCCTAGTTAGGTCACTTAGGGAGAGGCTAGTGTCTAAGTCCAGGGCTAGGGCAATCCGCTAGCTACCTCTGGACCTCCTCTCCTGCAGTATCATTATGGCCCTAGCTACGTCCCCACCGGCCTCGGCTATGGCCTTGGCGGCCTCCTCCCTAGATACGCCGGTCTGCTCAGCGACGAACTCCACGTCCTCCTCGGCTACGGCCGGCCTAGGGACCTCCCTAGTCTCCCTCCTCACCCTCTCAAGACTTGAGCACACTATCTGTACGACCTTCTGCTGACCTAGGTTAAGGATGGCTACCTGGGGGTCCCTGATGACTATCTCGTAGTCCTCCGCCGATATGGTAACCCCCTTAACGCCCTGGAGCTCCTCAACCTCAACGCCGTACCTCTTAAGCATCCTCCTCAGCTCCCTGAGGTTAACGGGAAGCACCTAGAGCACCTGAGCTTAATACTCCGAGGAGCTAATAAGGGTGAGGATAGGGTGTGCCCAAGCTAGAGATAAGGGTACTGGGCGGAGGCCTCGAAGTAGGTAGGACAGCCATAGCTGTCAGTAGCGGGGGTAGGACGGTACTCCTAGACTACGGTGTGAACTTCTCCGAGAGCGACGCCCCCCAGCTCCCCGAGCACGTAAGGCCGTCGGAGTTGTCCCTAGTTGCTGTAACTCACGCACACCTAGACCACGTGGGGGCCGTCCCACTACTCTACACCTCCAGGGCCCAGCCGGTACTCATTATGAACAGGCCCACGAAGGCGTTCTCCGAGGTACTGATAAAGGACTTCATAAAGGTCTCCGGGTACTACCTACCGTTCGATGAGGTGGATTGGTATAGGGCTGTGGAGTTCGTTAGGTACGTCGAGACAGGGGAGGAGGTGGAGGTAGAGGGGGTGACCCTGAGGACCTTCAACGCAGGCCACATACCGGGTAGCCAGGCCTACCTACTAGACCTAGGGGACTTTAGGGTAGCGTACACCGGGGACGTCAACACCGTAGATACCAGGCTAGTTAGGGGCTACGATAGCTACGGACTCAAGGCCGACGTACTCATTATCGAGGGTACGTATGCTGACGTAGACCACCCGGATAGGGAGGAAGTTGAGAGGGACTTCATAGAATCCGTTAGGGAGGTCGTGGAGTCCGGGGGGAACGTCCTCGTACCGTCCTTCAGCCTGGGGAGGGCTCAGGAGGTACTCACCCTCCTCTACGAGAGGTTTAGCGGTGGTACGGTATACTACGACGGTATGGTTAGGACCATAAACAGCATCCTAGTAAGTTACCCTGAGTACGTTAACCGCTACGAGCTACTGGTAAGAGCCCTAGAGGAGTTCGAGGAGGTTAAGTCAGCTGGGCAGAGACGTAAGATAGTTAGGTCCGAGGGCGTGGTCGTAGTTGCATCAGCTGGGATGCTTAAGGGTGGTCCAGCCCTCTACTACCTCAAGAAGTTCTACGATAACCCTAGGAACGCCGTGTTCCTAGTATCCTATCAGGCCCCGGCAACCCCCGGTAGGAGGCTACTAGAGCAGGGGGCTCTCGAGGATCTAGGCCCAGTTAGGGCTAGGGTCCAGTGGTTCGACTTCTCAAGTCATACGGGGTTCAGCGGCCTCCTAAGGGTTATTAAGTCCTTCCAGGAGCTGGAGGCTGTAGTCGTAGTACACACGAACGAAGCTGCCTACACTCTGGCTAAGTCCCTCGAGGGGTCCTACGAGGTCTACATACCTCGGATTGGCGAGGTAGTGGAGATCTCTAGGTAGGTCCGCACCTAACCTCCCCAACCCTCCTCCTGTAGCCTACGACTCCTCCCCTAAGGCTGTAGGCCTGTACACCGGTCTTCCTAAGCTCTAGAGCTGCCAGTAGGCTGGCTGAGCCGTAGTCACAGTACAGTACTACTGGGGTATCAACCCTACCCAGCTGAGATATGTGAATAGCCCCGGGCAGGTGGTCCTCTGAGTACCTACGGAAGTCCCTGATATCGACTAGTAGCCACCCAGGCGGTACCTCATCCACCTCTACGTCAGCCCCAACCCCCTTCAACACCTCCTCCGCCGTAACCCTACTCACGTCGTAGACCCTGTAGTTAGCTACGACCCCCTCCACTACGTCCCTACTCACATACCTCAGAGCCTCCTCAACCTCCTCAACGCTGGCCCTAGTCTCCACGGGGCCCTCTGAGATTCTGCACACCTCCTCAACCTTGGCCACGTAGTCGAAGAGCCCGAGCTCCCTAACCTTGGAGACTATCTCCTCCTTATCCGCGGCTGCCAGGGGTCTTAGTATGGCGGCCCTCGGCCTTACCAGATAGTCAACTACACGTAGGTTCTTCAGGGTCTGCGAGGACGCCTGACCGACAGACTCACCTGTAACCACCGCATCGTACCCCAGCCTCTCAGCGAGTGCTTGGGCTACCTCGTGCATCAGTACCCTCAGAACTACCTGCCTAAGCCTACCCTCAACCTTGGACCTAACCTCGGCTAGTACCGGTACGAAGTTAACCACGACGAGCCTGGGCTCGTAGGGGGTGAAGAACTTGGCTACTTCCTTAGCTACCGCTACAGCGGCCTCCGTAGCCTCGGCAGACCCCATGTAGAGGTGGAGGAAGTCCACCTCAGCACCCCTCTTAGCAGCTAGGATCGAGGCTAGGGTCGAGTCAAAGCCCCCGGAGAACAAGGTCAGGGCTCTACCTTCGGTCCCCACCGGTAGTCCTCCCATACCCCTCCAGCACCTAGTTACGTAGTAGGCGTAGTCTCCCCTAACCTCGATCCTCACCTCAACCTCCGGGTTGTCGAGGTCTACACCAGCTGAGTACCTTAGTAGCGCAGCCCCCACGACCCTCGCTACGTCTAGCGAGGTAAAGCTGTGGTCCCCGGACCTCTTAACCCTTACTGCGAACCTCCTACCGGCTACTAGATCCCTAAACAGCTCCTCAGCTCTCTTCGCAATATCGTCTAGGGAGCTGAACCCGTGGGGGACTACCTCGCAGAAGTCGTGGATACCGAAGACCCTGCTAAGTGCGTCCGATACATCCCTATCGGTCTCTACGTAGAATACTCCCTGGGAGTACCTAACCTTAGAGCTAGCCCCGGTACCTGCTAGTGCTCTCTCGAGAGCCCTAGCTAGAGCTCTCTCAAACCTAGACCTAGTTCTCCAGGACTTTAGTGGGATCTCAGACGACTCCTTAACTAGGTAGTACCTCAACCTACACCACTAGATAGTTCCCTAAGGAGCTTAAGAGAAGAAAACGGATTAGGCTAGGGCCGCGAGGACGGGGGCTATGGAGATCGCAACTACACTCATAAGCTTTATGAGTATGTTTAGCGAGGGACCTGCAGCATCCTTCAGTGGATCCCCAACTGTATCCCCTATTACAGCAGCTTTGTGTGCCTCACTACCCTTACCGCCGAAGTGACCCTCCTCTATGTACTTCTTAGCGTTATCCCAGGTGTTACCCACGTTACCCTGGAAGAGGCCTAGGAGTAGTCCCGAGACTATGGCTCCCGCTAGGGTACCTGCTAGTGCATAGATGCCTAGGGTTACCCCAACTACTACTGGTACTGCAATAGCTATGAGGCCCGGGATTACGAGCCTCTTTATAGCATACTTGGTAACTACGTCAACAGCCCTACCGTAGTCGGGCCTCTCCCTGAACTCCAGTATTCCCGGTCTCTCCCTGAACTGCCTCCTTATCTCGGCTATCAGTTCGAAGGCTGCGTCGCTGACTGCTCTAAGTACTATGGAGGTGAAGAGAGCTGGAACGGCCATACCTATGAAGAACCCGGCAACTACGTAGGAGTTGAGGAGGTTGAGCTGACTCATATCCACCTTATCCCTAGGTAATACGCTGATGTAGGCTGCTAGTAGGGCTAGTGCTGTGAGGGCTGCCGAACCTATCGCGTAGCCCTTAGATATGGACTTCATGGTGTTACCGGCTGAGTCCAGTAGGTCTGTCACAGACCTGACATCCTCCCCGAACCCAGCCTGCTCAGCTATACCGGCTGCGTTATCGGTTATAGGGCCGTAGGCATCAGCCCCAACTACGAAGCCCGTTAGGGAGAGCATACCGACGGCCGATAGAGCTACCCCGTAGATACCGTACCAGAAGCCACCCAGGGGGGCCGTGAGGGCGTACGCTACTAGGGCCGCCACGGCTATTCCAACAGATGGTATGACAACACTCATGAAGCCGTAGGACATGCCTGATAGGATCGTCAGTGCAGGCCCCATCTGGGACATCTCAGCTACCTTAGCCGTCGGTGGTAGCCCCTTCCTAGTGAAGTAGTCACTTGTAAGCCCCACAACGACCCCCGCGACCAGCCCGGCGACCACCGTAAGCCAGGCCCTAAGACCTGCCTCAGGACCCAGTAGGTAGAGAGAGACCGGTAGGCTGAGGACTGCTATTAGGACTGCCGAAGCTAGGCTAGCTGTCGATAGGGCCTTAGCTGGGTCTCTAATGGGTAGGACCATTGTGAATAGTACCGAGGCTGCTGAGGCTACTAGACCGGCTGCCGAGACCGCCAGCGGTAGTAGGGCGTAGCTGACCTGGGTAGCTACAGCTAGGGCTAGGGCTACCACCATGGTTGATATTATAGCCTCCACGTAGGACTCGAAGAGATCCGCCCCCATACCAGCTACGTCACCTACGTTATCACCTACGTTATCCGCTATCACACCGGGGTTCCTTGGGTCGTCCTCCGGTATACCTACCTCAACCTTACCCACCAGGTCGGCCCCTACGTCAGCAGCCTTAGTGTATATCCCACCACCAACCCTAGCGAATAGAGCTACTGCTGAGGCACCGAAGGCGTAGTAGATCGAGTCCCTAATGACCTCATCTGAGAATCCGAGTGCTAGTAGGGCTACAGCTACAGCGAAAGTACCTAGTCCAGCCACCGTAAGCCCCATCACCAGGCCTCCCTTAAAGGCCACCCCGAAGGCCACCCGGAGACCCCCAGTTACTACAGCATTTACAGTCCTAACGTTAGCCCTGGTTGCTACCAGCATACCAAAGTAACCGGCAGCTACGGAGGAGAACGAACCGGCTAGGAATAGGAGCGGTGCCCTCCATGGGGATGGTCTTCCTGCTACTATGCTCGCTACTAGTATGGCTACTGCTATAGCTACCGAGATTGAGACTATAACCCCGTACTGCCTCCTTAGGTAGGCCCTGGCACCCTCCTTTATGAACTCGTGGATCTCCAGAGCCCTACCACTACCAGGGGGGTACCTGAGTACCGATATAGCTAGGTAGACTGCGAACATTAGTACTGCAGCACCAACTACGGCACTCAGTACTAGGGGTAGCACAGTAGACCCTTTTTCCGGTACTCGCAACTCTGCTTATAAGCATTTCACTAGCGTAGTCCACGTCCACACCTACCACACAGCGGGGCCAGCTCAGCTGGTATTAGATTACTTAAAACTCTTTTTAGCTGGGCTGTTGGAGATCCCCATCTTAGATGGGTCTTCCCCACGTCTGTGGCTACTGATCCCGCATCTCCGTAGAGGGCTTAGGTGAGACCACGGCAATACCAGCATAAGGCTTGTAAGTCCTTAGCCCAACGTAAGTGCGGAACCCCGAGACCCGGCAGAGCACCGTAGATAACCGCCTCTGTGAACTACTGGTAGTTCTGGCTTACGCTACCGGACTTGATAGTATGGTGCGGTACTCAGGTGCTCTAGTTAGCTCGCCGTTAGAGTACTTTAACCGAAGACACGGCCCTTTAGGGTGGGATGCTGGTCCGAGCTCTTAGACTGCTTATCAGATACTCTTACAATACGAGCTCCCTAGCTGATGTCAGTCTCCTAAGGCCTTCCTCCACTATAACGAACGTATCCTCTATCTTGACGGTTCCGTATTTCGGTAACATTATAGGTGGGTGTACTAGGGCGATTACCATCCCTATCCTTAGTTCAGCAGCTCTGTGGGAGGGTACTATGGTGGTTATAGGAAACTCCTCCACTTGGAGGCCTACACCGTGCAGGTAACCGACTAACCTCCTGTCAAGGAGACCGTACTCCGAGTATATGGTGTCGAGGCGACTCATCACCTGAATTGGCCTAGTTCCCGGCTTAGTTAAGACCGCGGCCTCGTCGTAGACCTTCATAGCACAGGTAAGGGCTTTTTTAATCTCATCCGGCATCGAGCTCCCTACGAACGTGGATACCGAGGTGTTTGCGTAATAACCTCTGAAGTCAGCCCCTACTACGAGAGTTACTAGAACACCGTCTCTAACTACTGAGTCTCTGAGTGGCTCAGCGTGAACCCTAGGATGCGGTCCAACATTAACGTATATGTGAGGCTCTTCCGACCCTAACTTAAAGGCTAGGCTGTACGCCTCAGCAGCAATATCGAGTTCCGAAACCCCCTCCTTTACAGCGCCGAGGGCCCTCTCGAGGACCCTACTCGACACCTCTGCGGCCTTAGTTATTGCCTCCACCTCGTAGCCGTCCTTGACAGCATCTCCATAAGCAGGTCCCCAACATCGACTACCTCAACGTCTCTATTAGCCCTCTTAAACATCTCGTAGAACAGTATGTACGAGTCCCGCTCAACCGTTTCTCAGCAGATGGTGGTTCATAGTCTTTCATCTTCACCGATTCCAGCTCCCCACCACCTGCCTCTCAACGGCTCCCTCCGGGGCCGCCCCCGTACTACGGGAGTGGTTGCCACTAGTCGCCTAGTGGCCCATCCCCAACTCCCCTCGCCGAAGACGGCCCTAGGAGTCCCCCTCACCTAGCTCATCGAGTTCATCCACGCATCCTAGTTACACAGAAGACTTTATAAAGTTTCTGTAGCGTCAGCATACCTCACAGCGTTAAGAGGTCTTATAGATCAACAAATACGAGGGATACAAATGATTATGGGAACTAAAACAGCCCATCCGAAGGTATTAGCAGAGCGGGCCTGAGCCATTTGGTCCCGGTGAAGTACTTGAAGTCTGAGAGAGTGCGTATCATAGCACAATCCAGCCCTCTATTTCTTAGGAGTTTCTGGAACCTACTGAGTCTTGCATTAAGCACGTCTGAGGGGGTTGTAATTGGGATCACCCCACAGAGGGTCTACTGGAATACTAATTAAGTTTGAACGTAGAGAGTTCTACACATCATGCGAATAGCTCGAACTCCCTACCTCTCTATCTCTGTATAGTACTCCGTTAGGGTCCGGGCACCGGGTTAGTCTCGTCCTCGGCAACCAGCCGTATTCTTGATCATTTTTCTGCGCAATGGGAGAGTCTTTGACTGCCCAAGCTATCCCGAGGCGACCGACGCAGCCTTAAGCAGTCGCGGAGAGCAGTAAGTTGTCCCGTAGAACGACACCCTTAGGGGGGATCAGACTGTGGTTGTACATGTGAAGGTTGCGTATTGCTGTCCTCTGTAGTACACCGCTACGTAAATTACGGTCGGAAGCCTTACCCTTTGAGGCAGAGATTAGAGGAAAGCTTATAAATCCTCTTTACCCGGTAACTCCCCGGTGATGCGTGTTTAAGATCTGTGAGCCCCGGGCGACGATAGTTGGAGCATCCATAACCTCAAGCCCCGAGAGGGGTGGGGGTAGCGGGCCGGAGGCCCGGCTCGGGGCTAAACCCTCGGGAAGAGGGGGTGTGGCTCCAAATCCTCCCGCTTCGGGTAGTCCTCACCCCTTTAAGGCGGGGAGGGGGTCGGACAAGTTGGAGAGCTGTTTGAGGTCTCCAACTAGGGACTGGGTCTACCTCCTACACCCGAGGCCGGCCTACGCTATCTGCTCCTACGCTAACGGGGTCTACGACTGCTTAGCCGCCTCCTGGGTTACACCCGTATCTAGGGAGCCCCCGATCCTGATGGTCTCACTAGCCCCTAGGAGGGAGACCTACAGGATCCTCAGGTCCTCTGGTAGGGCTACGGTTAGCGTTCTACCGTGGGAGGAACTGGAGGTACTGCACTACCTGGGTACCGTAAGCCTAGCTAAGGACCCCGGTAAGATGTCCAACCCGAGGGTGAGGGTCGTAATTAGGGATGGCTACGTATGGCTAGGGAGTGCTCTAGCCGTGATCTTCTGTAAGCTCAGGACCTCGGTGGAGATGGGGGACCACGATGCCGTGTTCCTAGATGTAGTTGGGGTAGAGTTCGGGGAGTGCTTCAGCCCCAGACCTAGGGTCGGTAGCTGTAGGTACATACTCCACGTAGGAGGAAGTGAGTACACTACTAACTCAGGTGAAGTGGTAGGGCTTTGAACTCCGGTACCCTAACCTACGTAGCGCTGGGGCTCGGGCTACTAGCCCTAGCGAGCTTCCTACTCCTACCGCTCTCAGCCTTTCTAGAGGTGGTATTCGGTGCTGTAGCTGCCGCATCGCTATTCCGTAACTCCAAGACTGCCTTTGCGGTATCCATAGCTGTAACTGCCCTGGGGGTAGCCTCACTGGACCTAGTCTTCGAGGCCTCCACCCTGGGTAGCCCCCACTACCTAGCCCTAGCAGCTGCGGTAAACCTAGTAGCTCTACTGGCTACCTACTCTACCTGCCGGGTAGCCCTAGTTAGGGGTAGGTTGGGGGTGTTGAGGACCCTCCTACTACTAGTAGCACTATCCCTATCCATAGCCCTGGTACACCCCAGCTCAGTAGAGAAGCTGGGGAGGCTGGTGGAGTCTCGGGAGCCCCTGGAGGTACTGGCCTACGGGGGGTTTATGGTCTTCGGTGCCTCACTACCCTACGCAGCGGTTACTGCTCTCCTTCTAGTCTACTTCCTCTACGATATCCTCTCAGGTATTAGGGTTGAGGAAGCTGCTCAAGCTCCTCAGCAGCTCCTCTAGGTCGGTGAAGACCATATCGTAGGTAAGGCCCATAAGCTCCCTAAGCTCCCTCTTCAGGTACCTCCTATCAGCAAGTACTACGTAAGCTCTATCCGCCTCAGATCTTATAGCCCTCCCAATAGCTTGGGAGGTCCTGATAGCTGCTAGCATATCCGTAGTAACCACCCTAGCTAGAGGGCCCACCTCCCTCTCTAGCGACATCCTCAAGTCCTCTAGGTAGTCGTCCGGCTGGGGATAGGGGACACCGCAGACAACTACTGAGTCCACTACAGACCTACCGCCGGGGTCCCTGAACTCAACCCCCTCAACAATCTTACCCCCGGCTACTGCGTTTACCAGGGTGTGGGGCTCCTTCGCTAGTACCTCCACTACCTCCGAGATCCTACTCCTACCGCTCTCCACGTACATGCTACCCGCATCGCTGAGGTAGATTACCACCTCCCTCATAACCTCGTAGCTTGGGTAGACGGCTAGTACAGCCCTCCCACACCTGTGGTAGACCTCTCTAACAAGCCTCGCGTACTCCATGAACATCCTCGTCGACCTGTAGGCATAGCTCGTGGTGAGCTTCGGGTAGACCGCGTAGAAGACCCCCTCCCTAGGGAAGACCCTACCGTAGGTCTCCTCAACGTCTAGGTACGTACTCTCAGCTGAGACCACCCTGTCTAGGATGGGCTTGGGCGGTAGGGTCCCCGACATCAGTAGCACCCCCCTAGCCAGCCTCAGCCTCCTCCTGATCGGCTCGTAGCTAGTGGGGAGGGCGTGCAGCCCGGCTGAGTCGTAGGTAGCTTGGGCGTAGACCCCGGTGAAGTCCTCGAGAGCTAGGCTGTAGAACTTGACTAGCTTACTCAGGGGTGAGGTAAGCCTGACGAGGTGCTCCACACCTAGCTCAGCTAGGGCCTCTACGGAGGCTAGCCTAACCTCGTACAGGGCCTCCTCCAGGGCCCGACCGGCGTCCGGGGTGATCCCGGCGTCCTCCTTACGTACCCTCGCTAGCCTATCGCTAGTAGCCCTCGACAGGACCTCCTCTAGAGGTCTTAGACTCTCCGAGAGGTCTACGTACCCCACCTCCGAGAGCTCCCTACGGGACTCCCGGACCTGGGCCAGGTCCACGGAACTGGAGATAACGGACTGGGGGTTTAGGAGAGTGTGGGCCTCGTCTACGACTAGGTAGAACTCGTCGAGCCCCACGTCCTGGAATGCTGTTGAGTAGACTACGTCGTCGAATACGTAGGGGTAGGTTACGACGGTTACATCCACCCTACTAGCTAGGCCGGCTAGGCTGAAGAACGGGCAGACCGATAGCTCCCTAGCTACAACCTCGGCTAGCCTATGCGGGTCTGTTAGGGTAGACCTAGCCAGGAGCTCCTCCACCTCCTGCGGCGACGCGCTCCTCAGGTTAGCGTAGTAGGGGCACATACCCTTAAGCCTCATGAGCCTGCAGTTCAGCCAGAAGTCCTCAGCCTCCACCTCAGCCCCCCTAAGTACCGGGCACATTCTCCTACCGCTGAAGACCACGGTGAATGAGGCCCCGACACGCCTAGCCTCGCGGATTACGGGGGCCATCTCGTTCCTAGTCCTCACCGCGTAGAGCACCCTACCCCTACCTAGGTGGGAGAGTAGTGCGACCAGGGTCTTACCGTAGCCCGTGGGGGCCTTAAACGCTACTAGACCACCCAGCCTGGACCTGATGAACTCTACGGACTCCCTCTGACCCTTCCTAAACGATGGGTAGGGAGAAGACATCAGGCAGCCACCGCCTCAGCACTAGGGCTAAGCAGTGGTCGAGTTGCTCATCACCGTAGTATAGTAGGTCTACCGGGGCTAAAAACTGGCTAAGCTTAAAGGCTCTAGGCCTACCTAGGCTGGGTGGTCGGGGTACACGAGTGGGCCCTAGCCGAGGCCGTTGTACTGACACTATCGCAGTACCTGAGGGAGGTGGGCTGGAGTAGGGTTAGTAGGGTCGTAGTATCCCTAGGGGAGCTACAGGCGGTTGACCGGGAGGTCTTCGAGTTCGCATTGAAGGAGCTAACTAGCCTCTACGGTGTGGAGGTAGGTAGATTTGAGGTAGTCGATGAGGAGGCCTCCTTCGAGTGCAGGTCCTGCGGGTTTAGGTGGAGACTTAGGGACCTTAACCTACCAGACGAGGTTAGGGAGTCCATACACTTCCTCCCGGAGGCTGCCTACGCGTACGTACGCTGCCCTAGGTGTGGCTCAGCCGACTTCGCCCTGCTCAGCGGTAGGGGTGTTAGACTGGTGGGTGTAGAGCCTTGAGCGTACTCCGGGACCCTAGGCTCGTAGCTATAGGTGAGAGACTCAGGGAGGTCAGGGCTGTAGTACCCTTCCTGAGTAGTAAGGGGGGTGTTGGTAAGACCCTCGTATCTGTAGCTACGGCACTGGCCCTAGGTAGGAGGGGTCTTAGGGTAGGCCTCCTAGACCTAGACGTAACCAACCCCACGGTACACGTAGTACTCGGTATTAGACCCGGTAGCCTAGTCCCTAGAGAGGAGTACGGTGTCGTACCACCGGAGGTATCGGGCGTTAGGGTTATGAGTACGGTGTTCTACACGCTGGGTAGGCCGGCACCACTACGCGGCGAGGGGGTCTCCTCAGCTATAAGGGAGCTCCTATCGATTACCAGGTGGGGCCCCCTGGACGTACTCGTGGTCGACACCCCTCCCGGTATGTCCGACGAGCTACTCGAGCTACTCACCTACATCAGGAGGTTCAGCTCCTTCCTAGTCACAACCCCCTCCAGGCTATCGCTCGACTCCACCGCGAGGTTAGCCGAGCTAGTCGCCAGGAGGGTCGCCGGGGTGGTGCTGAACATGGCATGGGAGGTCCCCGAGGAGGCGGTTAGGCTGGCCGATAGGCTCTCCGCACCCCTATACGTACTACCCTACGATAGCTCAGTTGAGGTAGCTCTGGGTAGCCCGGAGAGACTCGCGGAGACGAGGTTCGCCAGGGCAGTGGACAGGTACGTAGCTGAGCACGTAGTGAGGCTGTTACAGAACCGGCGGTAAGTTAAGTACTTATGAATATTGGTATCGTAGAGTAACGTTTAAACGCTCCTACGACCCACTACGGTTTCTCGGATGATCCGCTCTGCGGTGACGTAGGGAGAATCGGAATCAGATGAGTGCCCCGTGGTGTTGGGCTCGGCGGGGCCCGTGGGGTGTGGGTGAAGCCGGTGGGCCCGCACCGAGGCCCAGCCCCGCCAACGGTGCTCGGTGATATCTGCGTGTACCTGCGGTTCCGTTGGCGGGGAAACGCTCCTCAGTACGGCTAGGCCGGCTTAACCACCCGCCGACCACTTCCTCAGGAGCTTCTCCAACCTCTCGAACCTCTCCACAATCTCCTCCGCGAGCCTACCCACGTTGGGCTCCAGTACGTAGAACCCGTAGGGGGTGTACTCCAGAGACTCGCAACTCCACTCAGCTGTAACTGGGAGTCTCTCCGGTACCGTAACCTTAGCTATGTAGGTATCGCTGAACCTACCGCGCCTAAGGCTGACCAGGAATACCCTATCACCTCTCTGCGCGGCGAGCACCCAGCAGCCGCCCTCCCCCCTGACCGATACCCTGAAGCCCCCATCCCTAAGCCTCCTCCTAAGCTCCTCGACAACCTCCTGAGACACCTAGGGCACCGCCTAGAGCTTGGGGAAGCGGTTTTAATTCTGTGCGGTAGTAGTAGGGCGGAGTACTGTACGTGGTCTACGTAGAGGTGGTCTAGACGGGTGGTAGTCTAAGGGTCGCCGAGAGGTATAGGGAGAGGATCGTCAGTGGGAGCCCCCTGAGGGTGGTGCTGTGGCTGGCGGCGCCCCTGATGGTAGCTCAGCTAGTCCACGTATCCTACAACCTAGTCGACGCGCTGTGGCTCAGTAGACTGTACGAGGGGGCCCTAGCAGTCCCTAGGCAGGTGTGGCCCACCCTTATGTTCTTCTACGCAATAGCCATGGCCCTCTCGTCGGCTAACCTAGCCATGATCTCCCAGTACGTAGGTGCTGAGAGGTACGACATGGCCAGTAGGACAGCCTCCAAGCTACTGACCTTCAACCTAGCCCTGGCCTCAGCTATATGCCTAACCTACTACACCCTGAGGCCCTACATATTCACCTACATAACTACGGTACCCCCGGAGCTCTACAACGACGTCATGGTGTACTCCAACGTAATGCTCCTCGACATATTCTTCATGTACCTAGGTACTGCCTTCACAACAGTGCTCCAGGCCATTGGGGACACCAGGACACCTACCTACATAAGCGTAGCCGGGGCCCTCCTCAACATAGTCCTAGACCCGGTCATGATATTCGGGTGGTTCGGCTTCCCGAGGATGGGGGTTGTGGGAGCCGCCGTAGCTACGGTGGTATCCAGGGCTCTGGTTGCTGCCGTAGCTCTGAAGCTATTCATAGGGGGGTTCGCCGGGGTAAGGCTCACCCTCGTGAGACCCGATGGGCCGTGGATACTCCGCTCACTGAGGATCGCCACACCCCTAGCGGCTCTACAGATGAGTAACTCCCTGGCCTTCATGGCCCAGCTGAGGCTAGTCAACACCTTCGGTAGGGTCGTAGCTACAGCCTACTCAATAGGCTTCACGGTGATGGACATAGCTGACGCAGCTATGTTCGGGCTCTCCCAGGCTGTAGCCATAGTCGTAGGGCAGCTAATAGGGGCGCAGATGTACTCTAAGGCCAGGAGAGCTGCCCTAGCTGCAACCCTCTTCGTAGGTATCGTAACGAGCTTCGGGGCCGCCGCGGTCTACACCTTCAGGTACCCGATAGCCTCGGTATTCACATCCAGTGCCGAGGTACTTGAGGAGGCTGTTAGGTTCATAGAGTACTTCGGTCTAACCGCACCGTTCTTCTCGGTGTTCTTCGTAGGGTTCGCAGTAGGTAGGGGCTCTGGACACACCTACGTCCCGTCAGCCATAGCCTTCACTAGGCTGTGGGTACTGAGGATCGCACTGGGCTACGTACTCGCTCTAGCCATGGGGATGGGGCCTGTGGGTATATGGTTATCCATGGCTATAAGTAACGTAGTGGGTGGCGTGATGGCTATAGCCTGGGTAGCCCTAGGTAACTGGACCCGCCCGGTAGTAGAGGTAGCAGCACCCCCGAGGGTATCCACCATACCCCCCTCACCGAGGTGCTTAAAGAGGGAGGAGTCCCCAGAGGGTGAGGCTGTTACGGAGTGAACGGGTGAGTTTAAATACGTGTGCGCTACGGTTTCCAGGTTACATGTACGTGCAGATACCGTCAAGTACTGTTAGCGGGGTACGCGGATCGGGTGAGCTGGGGTGAGGTACGTAAGGCTAATAGCTACGGCACTGGTAGCCATGGCATCAGCCTTTCTAGTGCTATCCCTATGGTTCGCCTACGTAGATAGGTTCGTACCGTCTCTACTAGCACTAACATCGGGGCTCATATCCCTTAGCAGTGCACTAGCTTTAATAAAGGAGTACCCCGAGACGTGCGGTAGGAGCTAGCTTAGGTCGGTAACCTACTCAACCGGCTTAACCTAGGAACGTAAGGGGGATTTTCGATCTTCACAATCATTTACAACACTCATGTTCATTAATGTCTAAGAACTCTTAATGCTGTTAGGTAAAGCTTATAATGCTTTCTGTAGCCAGAGTTCCGGATGAACTCTATGAGCTAGGCGAGGGGGACTCCTAGGGCCGTCTTCGGCGAGGGGCTCCTAGCTACGCGTACCCGTAGTAGTATGTGATCAGGGCTGCTACTACAGCTACTAGGGCTACCGGTATACGGCTTAGCCCTGCCGTGGAGCTGGATAGTTTCTTGGATACAGCTAGGGAGAGTACGTAGGGGAGTAGTAGGACCAGCCCTAGGGTTCCGTGTAGTACTACGTTAGCTAGAGATGCTAGTAGCCCCACACCCACCCCGAGGTATTCCAGGACCCTACTCATGTTCTCGAGGTCTAGAGCCCCCCAAACCCTCCTGGAGTACAGTACCGCGGTAGATGGTAGTAGGACGGTAGCTAGGGCTACGTAGACTGAGGTAAGCACTAGCAGTATAGCTGTCCACGGGTCGACTACGGGTATCGAGTAGGAGGTTCTTACAGCTAGGTAAGCTAGGGGTACTGAGGCTAGTACCGTAGCTAGAGCTACCCCAGCGTACCTAACCTTAACGTACGTAACTACCCTGCCCCTAAGGGGTACTGCTAGGGCTAGCTTCAGTAGGCTGTACGCTACCACCGTCGCTGCGGAGAGCACCGCGTAGCTCAGGCTACCGGTGGATACGTAGTACACTGTCAGGACGGCTAGCGACGGGGAGACTAGGTTGCGGTTCAACCTATACGAGACCAGTATGGAGGCTGTGAGTACTGCGGTGTAGAGGGCTAGCCCTACGTAGTCCACCCACCGACCCCCAGGGTAAAGCTCTCCTCCATAACCTCCAGGCTCCCCCCGGCCCTCTCCAGTAGTGCTGATACGGCTCTATAGAGCCTCCTAAGGTCCTCCCGGTCTACGAAGTGCTCGTAGTCGAACCTGGGTACCAGTACCTTAAGCTTACCGTTGAATACCCTGAGTACGTCTAGGAACCTAGCCGGGTTCTCGGAGGATAGGGCTATGGGGCTGACTACGAGTACTACAGCCATGTACTCCCCCGCGTCCCTACCTAGGTACGTAGGTACGTCAGCTAGGGAGTTTAGCTGAGCGCTGCAGCTACAGTAGGGGGTTACATACGAGAACACCTCGAATAGGGACCTCCAGTAGTCCTCGTTAACACCCCTAACAACCTTAGGCGACGGGCCGCAGCAGACCGCTAGGTCTACCGAGATACCCGCCCGGACTAGGCTGTGGAGGTAGGACCTCAGGGCCCTGAGCTCTACGGATGCTAGGGTATTCGGGGGGCTACCGAGTAGCCAGTCATCGAGCTTTACGTAGGTAGCTAGGAGTACCCTACCGAAGACCTCGCCGTAGTCCTCCCTAACGTAGGGCCTACCGGTCCTGGCGAACGCCTTCCACAGTATCTTCCTGTAGTCATCGCCGGGGGTGTACTCCCTGATCTCAGCTATGTCGTACATACCCCCGGTAGACCTACCGCTAACCACCAGCCCCCACAACCTCTCGAAGCTCCTCAGGGAGACCCCCGTACTCTGGTAGAGGGGTAGGACCGCTACCGACGTCCTCAGCCTAACCTCCCTAGAGTCTACCACCATACCTAGGGGTCCGCTGAAGACCAGCTCCACCCTCTCGAAGACGTAGCTACCCGGTAGTAGGGGCCTGACCCTGTAGGTAAACGACGTAGTCGACCCCCTCGGGACTACAACAGCCGCCGACGGTCTTCCCACAGCTGAGAGAAACCTGGGTACCGCATCCCGGACCTCTAGGAGAGGTATGTCCTCGCGGCTCCTGTTCTCTACGGAGACCTCTACCTCCACGGTCTCGAGTTCGTTTACTACCCTACTACTAACCCTCCTACTAGCGGCTATGCTTTCGTAGCGTGCTGCAGCTGAGGAGGCTTGGGCGTAGTCGTAGTAGAGTAGTAGTACTAGTGAGAGAGCTATGGAGAGGGCTAGGGCGTTCTCATACCTAATACCGTAGATAGCTAGGGCTACGGCTATGACGCAGACGGAGAACCCCTGCAGGGTTAGCCTCAGGGTACCTCCACCTTCTCCAGGACCTCGTCTATAACCTCCTCAACTCCTACACCAGCTATCCTAGCCTCGCTCTTGAGGATGATCCTGTGGGACAGTGTTGAGTGGGCTACGTACTTAACGTCGTCCGGGGTTACGTAGTCCCTACCCCTCATCAGGGCTACTGCCTTGGACAGTAGGTAGGTCGCTATAGCCCCCCTAGGGGACGCCCCCAGCTTAACCATCGGGTGCTCCCGGGTTGCCTGAACTAGGAGGGCTATGTACTTCTTGATGTTGTCGTCTACGTAAACCCTCTTCACGAGATCGATGAGCTTAACGACCTCCTCCCTACTTAGCTGGGGGGTTACGGGGTCCGACACTATGCTGTAGTACCTATCCAGTATAGCCACGGTCTCCGAAACCGTCGGGTAGCCTATGACTACCTTAGCTAGGAACCTATCGACCTGCGCCTCGGACAGGGGGAACGTACCCTCCACCTCGATCGGGTTCATCGTAGCTAGCACTAGGAAGGGCTCTGGGAGTCTGTAGGTTACCCCCTCTACGGTTACCTGCCTCTCCTGCATAGCCTCGAGTAGAGCCGACTGAGTCTTAGGTGGGGCCCTGTTGATCTCATCTACGAGTAGTATGTTGGTAAATATAGGGCCCTTCCTAAAGGTGAACTCGGCTGTCCTGGGGTTGTAGACTACGACCCCTATTATATCGGAGGGGAGCATATCCGGCGTTGCCTGAACCCTCCTAAACTCCAGCCCCAGTACCCCGGCTATGGTCTTGGCCATCAGGGTCTTAGCAACCCCGGGTACCCCCTCCAGTAGTACGTGCCCGCTAGACAGTAGGGAGGCTAGTATGAGCTCCACCTCCCTCCTCTTCCCAACGACCTTCCTCTCCACCTCCTCAACAGCCCTCGATATCGCCTGGGAGAACACCTTAAGCTCCTCTCCCGAGATCCTCAACCCACCTCACCCACGCTGCAACAGCCTCGCTAAACATTTTATCAGTAGGTGTGCCAGCTACGGGTACCCCACCCCTCCTACGCCTAGGTACCTCAAACCTCGGTCTGGGGGCTGCTATAGCTGTAACAGCTACCGAGATTACCAGTAGCCGTAGGAAGTCGTGGGGAGTACCCGGTGCGGCTACGTAGGCTAGGAACTTAGCTAGGTAGCCTATGACCGTGGTAACGTAGCCTACCGGGCCGCCGAGCCTCTGCCTCAGCCTACCCCCCTCGAATACAGCTACGGTATCCCTATCCAGTACCTCTAGGAGGAAGGCGAGCTGGGTGGGTCTGTACCTGGACCTCAGTACCTCGTTTATAGCTATACTGGAGTCCCCGAAGACCAGTACGGTACCCCTACCCAGGGCCACCTCAGCGGCTACGGGGACTCCGCCCACCCAGCAGAGGGTCCTACCACCTACAACCTCCCTGTAGACGTTGAAGAGGACGTCGAAGTCCCTCCCCCCAATAGTACACCGCCCCAGGTCTATGGAGTACGACGCCGGACCTAGGGATACGTTAAGTACTTGGAGTAGCCGTAGCGGTACTAGGTACTCATCAGCTACAACCAGCTTACCGCCCTCCGAGACCCACCTAAGTAACTCCGAGATCTCGGTATCGCTAAGGGATTTCTCAAGCCCGGCTACGAGTAGTACCGAGGTCCTGGGCTCGTACTGCCTAAGCTCCTCAACCCCTACCACCAGCTTAACCCTCTTGAATAGGGTTACGTAGCTCACCAGCTCGGTTATCCCACCAGGCCCCATGTTGTACAGCGACGGTACATCACCCTTAGGGGCCCCCACTACGTAGAGCTCCACACTAGACGCTACTACCAGCCACAGGAGGGCTAGGGATACGGCTACGCTCCTAGATATCATCCCCACCAACCACGGACCTTATCCTAGCTACGTCCACCTCCTTAGACCCGTAGACCACCTCCTCGTACAGCTCAGCGAAGTCCGCGTAGCTACCTACTCTACTAGCTATCTCACGCGGTGTACAGGTGCGGCAGCCTACGGACTCCCTAAGTCTTAGGTAGTACCTACGTAGTACGGCCTTAACCCCCGGGTACAGGTACTCGACCAGCTCACCGAGGACCTGGCGTAACCTAGGTGAGTAGCGCCTGGGGGTAATGAGGCCCTCACCGCGGTAGAGGTACGAGAGACTGGAGAGTACGATTAGCAGTAGTATAAGCCCGAGCACAACCCCGAGAACTAGGAAGGGGAGGGTGGTACCCTCCAAGGACTGTATACCCCCCGCTACCGGGGTCCTAGTAACGGTAATGGGGGTCCTACTCACCGATACGTTCACCGCGTACTCGAGGTCCTCACCCAGCGGTAGGTACCTCGGTAGCTCCGGCAACGACCCCTCCACCCGTTAGGTAGTTGCGGACAATATTAATCCCGGGCCGACCCCTACCTAAACTCACCGACTATCTGAAGCCTATCGGATACCCTAAACCCGTACTCTATAGCCATCTCAACTACTGTCGGGAGCTTATGTCTAAGCTCCCCAATGGTGGATGCCTGCGGCATCAGGTATACGCGGTCCCGGTCTACCCCGAGCTCCTTAACTAGTCTGAGCAGCTCCTCAGTGTCCTCGGGTCCCTCAACGACTACCTTTACGTAGACCCTATCCCTGCGGGTCCGTATAACCTCGATAACCCCCTCCGAGACCCTCCGAACCTCCTCCGGGAGCCCCGAGTTGCTGAGCTTGGGGGATACGATAAGCCTATCGACGTAGTCGATCACCGCCCGCGGATCGACGGTACCGTTGGTCTCAACCTCGACCTCTAGGTAGGGTATCTCCCTCCTCAGTCTAGCTAGTAGCTCCGCGAGCTCCTCGGACTGGAGGAGGGGCTCACCCCCGGTTACAACTAGGAGGCTCACCCCCCTATACCTCCTGAGTAGGTCGAGGACCCTCTCGGCAACGACGTCTACGCTGAGCTCCTCACCCCCGTACCACGCGTACTTAGTGTCACACCAGGTACAGCTGAGGTTACAGCCCGACAGTCTTAGGAAGACGGCCGGCCTACCTAGGCTAGGCCCCTCACCCTGGACAGATACGAAGACCTCGGAAACCCTCATCTCTCCACCTCAACGCAGTACCTACCCCCAGTAGTACACACCTCCACTAGGTAGACGTCGGGTACCCTGGTACTGAGCTCCCTGAGTATGTAGGTAGCTAGGAGCTCCGTCGAGAGGTCTTCCACCCCTAGGACCTCGTTTAGGTACCTGTGGTCCAACCTCCCGGTAACCTCTCTGAGTACCTCCTCGAGGAGCTTCAGGTCCACAGCTATGTTCCCAGCACCTAGCTCAGACCTAGACGCACAGACCCTTACCCTAAAGTCGTGACCGTGGAGGTACCTACCAACACCTCCGTGCGTACGTATACTGTGGGCAGCACTAAACACTTCGGAGACGCAGACCCTGTATATCGCCTCCCATCACCTTATAAGAGGTAGGCGATGGGTATAATAAATGTAGCCAAGGGTTGTGCAGGTTGGAACAAGTCCTGATAACAAAGGCTGTAGGTGCGATAATAGAACCCCTCAAGTAGACGGTAGGACCGCTCCTAGAATCAGCTACCCTAGCTAAGTTATACGTAGTGGTTACCCGCGGATATTTAGGTGTAACCTGTTCTCAGGGGAGAGTATCTAGGGTATAGTATCGTAGGGTAGCCCCTTCACGCAGTTTAAGTACTCAGATAATCCTTCTCCTATCCCACGTAGTCATACCGCTACTCCAACGTGGAAAGACTTTCCACCAGCGAGCTGTCCTGCTATCGAGCTAGAGGATCTCTACCCCTTAGTAGATCCGTGTGATAGGTCCTCGGCTACTACCTCAGCTACCCTCCTCCCGGATAGTAGCATGGCGCTGAATATCGGACCCATGCGGGGTAGTCCGTAGACAGATGCTACGGACATACCGGCTACGTAGAGCCCCGGTATGAGCCTACCGGTCCTCTCCACGACGACCCTCTCCGAGACCTCGGCGTACGCTGAGCTCTCACCCCTAAGCTGTAGACCTGCCTGCGGGATCTTCCTGGAGACCACCCTAACTACCTCAGCGTCGTGGCCCGTGCAGTCCACTACGGCCCTACCCACTATGAACAGCGGGTCTACGTGGAGTCCCGACATAGCTACAGCGGTCCACTGGGTAACTACCCCCTCAATTCTAAGGGGGTTCTCCCTGTAGATCACGTCCTCGACCTGGACCCCGAGTAGTACCTTAGCACCCGCATCTATAGCCCCGGACGCTAGCTTAGCTATCAGCTCCGAGCTGTCTACTACGTAGAGACCCTCCTCCGGGTCCTCAACGAACCTAACCCGGAAGTCCTCGAGTATCCTCAGGGCAGACCTATCTAGGACGATCTTGTGGAGTAGCATCCCGCCACCTCCGATACCACCCCCGAAGCTAAGCCTCCTCTCCAGTACTACGACCCTGAACCCCCTATCGGCTAGGTACTTAGCAGCCGTTAGACCCGCGGGGCCAGCCCCTACTACAACTACGTCAACCCTCGAAAGCTCTACCCACTCCTGCGAGGCGTACCTCCATATAGTCCTGGAGATCCTCTCCTCCAACGCCATACAGCTCCCCAGATTTCTCCAGGGGTTGTACATAAAAGCCCTATCAACACGGCTATAACCATGTTATAGCCGTCGTGAAACTGCTTTGGTTTTTCACTAGGTTTATAAGGGTTGATGCTGCCACGTTGGTGAGCTACCCTGTGAGGCTCTGAGGTTAGCTCAAGAGGTGCTCAAGATGTGGGGTCTCCGGGGTAGCCCTGAACGCCCCTAAGGCGGGTGCAGACCCAAGGAGCGATGCGGGGGAGCGGAGATGAGGCGGTGACGTGTGAGAGCTGAACCCCGGATGCTACAACCAGCTACGGGGGTAGACACCTCCCGAGGTGTAGGGACTTGGTTTAAATGCTATTAACCCTTCAGAAAGTTTCCCTTAGGTGGTGGTAGCGGGGGAAGACCTTCTAGGTAGGCTCGCGGAGTACCTTAGGCAGTACGGGGTGATCTGCCACCCTCCAACTAGCTCGGGTGAGCCACTTACCTGCCTCTACGGTAACCTCCGCGTAGTCTTTGGTAAGCCTACCGAGGGGCTCCAAGCTGACGTCCTTGTACGACTAACCCACCTAGGTGGGGAGATGCTTACAGCTGAGGTACTAGTGCCTGCCTACCCCGGGTTCAGTAGGTCTACTACACTCAGTGACGTGCGTAAGCTAGCTGAGGAGATCTTCAACGTCCTCGAGGAGCTGGTGAGGCTGAACCCGGTTGAGGACTACGTAGCTAGGGTTAGGAGAGCTGTCAGGGCCTTCACGTCTAAAGCTAGGGAGGTTGACCGTGGTGGGGTAGCTCTAAGGAGGGTCTACGAGCTCCTCAGCGGTAGTCGCGGGTCCGGGCCCCCCGAGGCCCTCGATCCAGACCTAGTCTGGGGTCGGGTAGCCCTCTCCATACTCCTATTCTCGGTACTGTATGAGAGGGTCAGTAGGTCCGCGGGGTTACCACCCCTTAGGGAGCTCTTGAAGCGTGGGGAGGTGGTCCAGGGACTTGGTAAGGCCTTAGAGAAACTCTCCTCAGTCGGCTACGGACCCCAGACGGAGGTGGTGGAGAAGGTCCTTAGGTACCTACCCCCTCAGCTATCTACTGAGGTATGCGGACTCCTGCAGCTAGCCTCGGAACTAGCTGTAGAAGGGGACCTAGCCCCCGCCGACCTCCCCGGTAGGGTCTTCCAGGAGGTGATGGGGGACCTAGCCACTAGGAAGGGCTACGCGACCTACTACACCGAGGTACCCACAGCCTACCTACTAACCTACCTAGCTACTAGGGTAGCCCTGGGGCTGGACTACCATCGGGGTAACCGGGACCTCCTCGGGAGGGTTAGGAGGCTCAGGGTCTCCGACTTCGCCTGCGGGACCGGTACCCTACTCACCTCCACCTACTACAACCTACTCAGAGCTCTCGAGGAGGTGCACCTCGCCGAGGTGGTCGGCTTTGGTAAGCTACTACGGGAGCTCGTTGAGAGCTCGCTCTACTGCTTCGAGGCCATGGAGTACGCCGCCCACGTAGCCTCCCTAAACCTAGCCCTCCTAAGCCCCCGACCGGTCGGTAGGGTTAACGTCCTCCACCTACCGCTAGGCTACGTAGGTGGAGTACCTAGGCTCGGCTCCCTAGAACTCATAGACCGCCCGGAGGTGCTCGGCCCCCTAGCTACTGATGTTGGGGAGGGCTTCGACCTGGTGGTCATGAACCCCCCGTTTACCAGGGCTACCGGTAGGGTCGGTAGGAGGTTTACAGGTAGGAGTAGGAGGTTCCTAGGCTTCGTAGAGTCAGAGGAGGTTAGGAGGGCCCTGGTAGCTAGGTTAGCTAAGCTGAGGGAGGGGGTTAGCGAGGAGCTGGCTAGGGTGGTGGGGGAGCTTCTAACAGCTGAGACCGCTAGGTACACTGACCTAGGTAGGCTCCTGGGGGAGCGTAGTCTCGGCTACTACTCCGGTGTGGGGCAGGCCGGTCTCGGCCTACTCTTCCTCTACCTAGCCTATAGGTACGTAAGACCCGGGGGGACCATAGCCTTCGTCCTACCACGTAACCTACTAGCAGGTATCTCGTGGTTCCCAGCTAGGGCCCTCCTAGCCTCTAAGTTCCACGTGAGGTACGTTATAGTTAGTAGCGACCCGGTCGGAGGCTACAACTTCTCCGAGGGGGCTAGCCTCAGCGAGGTTCTACTAGTAGCTACTAGGGTAGACCAACACGGGGACTCCGAGGAGACTGTGTTCGTAAACCTACTGAGGAAGCCTAGAACACCCGGTGAGGCCTTAGCCCTAGCAGGTAGGCTACTCCACGGGGTTGAGGTACCCGGTACTGTAGTTAGGGTTGTTAAGCGGGGGGAGCTCCTGAGGTTCGTCGAGAACTGGAACACCTTCGTCGCCGTAGCCGACGGACGCCTCGTCGACTACTACCTCAGGTTCCTCGAGACGGGGGAGGTAGCTGTGGGGGATATAGTCATACGGGTACCGCTAACCAGGTTCACCTACCTGATAGATAGACTCGGGGTGAGTAGCCCCCAGTTCCACAGCTGCTTTAAGGTTGTTGAGGGACCTGCGGAGTATCCGGTGCTGTACGGCGGTACTGAGGGGGTTAGGCTTAGCATACTCGTAGAGCCCAACGCCTACGCAGTACCCAGGGCCCCCTGTGCTGGGGAGCTGTACTCCAGGTACTCATCGAGGTTACTACTCCCCGATAGGATATGGTGGGATACCGCCCACGCAGTAGTACTGTACTCCACCAGGCCTACACTATCTAACGTATTCTACTCAGCTAGGCTTAGAGGTGGTGGGGTGTTTGAGAAGGTCACTGCACTCTACCTAAACACCACCTGGGGCCTCCTAACGGTCCTCTTCAATAGGGAGGAGACTAGGGGTAGGTGGACTAGGCTAAAGGTAGGTCACTGGAGACTCCTACAGGTACTCGACGTAGGTAGACTAGGTAGTGAGGTAGTAGCTAGGCTAGTAGAGCTGTTCGACAGAGTCTCCGGTAAGCCCCTTAGGAGGGTGGTGGAGCAGTACAACCCGAGGGATCCGGACCCCACTAGACTAGAAGTAGACCTGGGCTTCCTAAGGGCTTTAGAGCCTGGGCTAGACCCGGGTAGGGCTGAGGAGGGGCTACTCAAGCTCTACCGTAGGGTACACAGAGCCCTGAGCCTGTGGTTCGGGGCGAGATTAGTAGACGTGAGCTTTAGATAGGTCTAAAACTTATTAGCCGTACCGAGACGAATCCTGGGGGCCGTGGCCGACGTAGGTATATGTGACGTGGTGGTAGCCGTAGTGGGCCAGCCATCTACAGGTAAGTCCACGTTCTTTACGTACGTAACTGGCGAGGTAGTTAGGATAGCTACCTGGCCCGGGACTACCGTAGAGCAGAGAGTTGCTAGGGTGGACTTCGAGGGTAGGTCACTCTGCCTCGTAGACCTCCCGGGTATCTACGGTCTAACGCCTACCTCCCCCGAGGAGCGTGTGACTAAGAGGTACCTCATGGCGGGTGGGGCCGATGTCGTACTGGTTCTCGTAGACCCCCTAGTTATAGAGAGGTCCGTGTACCTACCCATCCAGGTAGCCGAGATGGGGGATAGGGTGGTCGTAGCTATTACGAAGTGGGACCTAGTCCACAAGGCGGGGGTCCACATAGACGTTGAGACACTTTCGAGGAGGCTCGGCGTCCCGGTAGTCCCCATATCGTCTATCACCGGGGAGGGTATCAGGGAGCTACTAAGTACTATCGTGAGGGTAGCTGAGGGGGGTGTGGAGAGCCCGCGGGTTAGGGTTGACTACGGCCCCTTGGAGAGCTACATATCTAAGCTCTCGGAGGTACTGAGTAGGGTCGATACCCGCGGGCTACCGCGTAGGTGGGTCTCCCTTAGGCTACTCGAGGGTGATAGCGAGGTCCGGGAGCTCGTCGGGGACCCGGAGGTCCTGGGGTACGCGGATACCCTTAGGGAGGAGTTTAGGAGGACCTTCGGTAGGCTACCCGAGGATGTAGCTGTCTTCGCGCGCTACGAGTACGCCTCGGAGGTCCTTAGGGGGGCCGTTGTTAGGGTTAGGGCCGGAGTAGGTAGGGTGGTGGAGGTCCTGGATAGGCTCTACCTAGACCCACTGATAGGCCCCCCACTATCCCTACTTACGCTATTCGCGGTCTTCCTAGTAGCCTTCACAGTAAACACGGGCTTCCCACTTAACGTAGTACTGAGGTACGCGGGACTTGAGGGGGTGGCCGAGGTCCTGGAGACCTACAGCTTGAGCGGACTGATAGGCAAGGCCTTCTCAGCCCTCGGGGAGCTCATCAGGAGCTACCTAGGGGAGGGTTGGCTCACCGCACTCGTATGCGATGGGGTTATCGGTGGGCTGGGGACAGTTCTCAGCTTCACACCCCTAGTACTCGTAGTATCGGCGGCTATAGCAGTCCTCGAGGATAGTGGTATAGGGCCTAGGATGGTCGTATCCCTACACAGATTCTTCTCCTTATTCGGCCTCTCCGGTAGGTCTCTCTACCCACTCGTGGTGGGCTTCGGCTGTAACGTACCGGCGGCCCTACAGTCGAGGATCTCTATAGACGAGGTTGAGAGGTTGGAAGTCCTCGCAGCCGTACCCTTCATCATATGCCAGGCTAGGCTCGTGGTAATGACCTACTTCGTCCAGACCCTACTACCCGGTAGACCCCTACTCCAGGCAGCTCTAATGCTACTCCTCTACACGGTCTCGGTAGCCCTTTACCTACTAACGGCTAAGCTAGTCCGCAGAGCCCTCAGGGTTAGGGAACCCCCGGAGCTGGTTATGGAGGTACCCCCACTCCATAGACCGAGCCCTAGGGTAGTCTGGTGGAACTCCTGGCTTAGGACTAGGCACTTCCTAGCGAAGGCCGGGGTCCTGATATTCCTACTATCCCTACTTAGCTGGGCCTCGGTAGCCCTAGGACCCTCCGGACCCGTGGGAGACCCCTCCGAGTCCTACGCAGCTGTAATGGGTTCCGGTATCGGTAGGGTACTAACGTACCTCTACGGAGTCTCCGAGGAGAGTGCGTGGAAGGTCGGTTTCGCTCTAATCTACGGTACCGTAGCTAAGGAGGGTCTGGTAACCTCCATAGCCCAGCTCTCAGCTGTTGAGGAGAGGGAGGCCGTTGAAGCCCTCGGGCTAACCGCTCCCCAGGCCGTATCCCTCTTGGTCTTCTTCATGTTCTATATACCCTGTATCCCAACCATAGCTACGGTATACCAGGAGAGTAGGAGCCTGAGGTTCACTCTAGCGGTAGTTGCATACCAGGTTACAGTAGCCCTAACTCTCTCCACACTATCCTACCTACTACTCTCACTACTGGTATAGGGGCTATGCAGTTACGGGTAGTAGACCTTCGTTAATAGACTCTAGGGGTAGGTGGATTTATTTACTCCTAGAGCTGATTACCTAGGGCAGAGGTTTTGCATTACTACCCGATGCCGGAACAGCCTCCTAATTCACTTAGAATCCTATACGTACTACCTGAGGGGAGGGTACGTGTCTACGATAATGAAGGATATTAGGAGGGAGCTCCTAGATAGCGGGATCCTAATCGAGAGGGAGTTCGAGGTTAAGGCCATAGTAGCCTGCCTACTAGCACGTGGCCACGCACTTATCGAGGGTGTCCCCGGGATCGCTAAGACCTACACCGCTAAGTCCATAGCTAGATTGCTCAGCCTAGACTTCAGGAGGGTCCAGATGACCCCGGACCTACTCCCCTCGGATATAGTAGGCTACTACGTCTTCGACCAGAGGACCGGCGAGTTCAGGCTTAGGAAGGGCCCTATATTTACCAACATACTACTCGTAGATGAGATTAACAGGGCCTCCCCCAGGACCCAGTCGGCTCTACTCGAGGCTATGCAGGAGAGGCAGGTAACTATAGAGGGGCAGACGCTGAGGCTGGATGAGCCCTTCATGGTCCTGGCTACCCAGAACCCCATAGAGATGGAGGGGGTGTTCCCACTACCGGAGGCCCAGGTAGATAGGTTCCTAGCTAAGATAGTAACGGGCTACATATCTCACAGGGGGTTCGTAGAGCTCCTCAGGAGGGTACACGAGATAGAGCAGGCCATCGAGAACCTCAGGCCTGTGGTCCCTAGGGAGGTTGTCCTAGAGGAGATTAAGAGGGCAGCCGGGGTCAGGGTTGAGGACGCCGTACTGGACTACATAGCGTCGATAGTCGAGGAGACTAGGGTACACCCAGCCGTACGACTCGGAGGGTCCCCGAGGGCTGGGATAGCTATGCTGAAGCTAGCTAAGGCCTGGGCCTACCTAGATGGGAGGAACTACGTAATACCTGACGACGTGAAGGCCGTAGCTAAGCTAGCCCTAATCCACAGGATCATACTTAAACCCGAGTACGAGGTCCAAGGAGTTACGAGTGAGAGGGTTATCGAGAGCGTACTCTCGAAGGTACCGGTGCCCAGACCTTGAGGTACCCGGTCCTAGCCCTGATAGTAGTACTACTAGTAGCCCAGGTAGCCCGGGCGGAGCTACCTAGGCATACACCGGGCTTCCCGGACGTAACCGACTGGCAGTGGCTTGAGAGCGTACTGAAGGACCCCAGACTACTGGAGGCTCTGAGAGCTCTGACCGGGTCTGAGCTGGGCTACAGGGAGCTACTCGAATCCCTAATACATAGGGAGACTCTACCCCCGGGTGTAGCCGGGGAGCTCACCGGATCCCTGAACAGGAGCCTAGACGACCTAGTAGTCGAGCTGGGAGACCCCAGGCTCAGGGCCTTGGTTGAGGCCGTGGAGGGAGCTGGGGTTAACCGGGAGGACCTGGTTACAGCTCTGGAGTACTTAGACCGCCTGAGGTCCTCGGGGGTCCTAGACCTACCGAGGTACGTAGCCCTCCTGGTAGGTCTAGCCGACGCCCTGAGGGAGAGGGGCTTTGAGGTCCCTCCCGAGCTTCTAGGTAGGCTGGGTAAGGCCCTCACGGAGCTACTCAGCCCACTCCAGCTCAGTAGGGTTCAGCTAGTGGGGGGCTCAGCTAACCCGGAGCCATCGCTACCTAGGCCTGAGTTCCGGGTACCGACTCTCGGTCTCCAGCTACCAGCGCTATCAGTACCGTGGCTACCCCTAGGCTACCTAATTATAGCTCTAGTAGCTACAGCTGCAGTAGTCCTAGTACTACGTACGGTAGTTCCTAGACTACCTAGGCTGGGGTGGTTACGGACTAGGCTCACTACATCACCTGCAGAGGTTACCGAAGTGGGGGAGCTGGGGGTAGTTGAGCTCTACTGGAGGGCTGTAGAGCTTATCTCTAGGGCTACGAATACCCCGTACGAGGACCACACAACCCATAGGGAGTACCTAGCTAGACTTGCTAGGCTAGTCGGGGAGCCCCTACTGGGTAGCTTCTCAGCTCTAACCCAGACCTACGAGCTCTACAGGTACGGTGGGGTGAGGGATGAGGCTGTGGTGGGGCTAGCCCGCACAGCGTATAGAAGGGTGGTTGAGAGCCTTGGTAAACTCTAGAAGGGTCCTGGTGGCCCTGACTAGGGCAGTACCCCTCCTAGTCTTCGTAGACGTGTGTAGGTCCCTACCCAGTCTACTCCCCTACATAATCGAGAGGATAGGTGCGGAGGGCCCCTGGTACCTAGTCCTAGACATAGCCGTCGTACTTACCGCATCCTCCGGTGTTGCAGCTGTCCTCACAGCTATTACCGGGAGCGTAGCACTGTACTCCGTAGCCCTCGTACTGGCTACACTATCCCGTATACCACCGCAGTACCTGGTATCCCTAGGTAGCGCCCTAGTGGAGGGTAGGGCCCCGGAGATCCTACCCCACGCAACAGCTGTGGACCTCCCGTGGATCGCTCTGGCAGGTTTCTTCACCTTCCTAGCCCTCGATACCCTCGTAACCGGGTACCGCTACGGTGAGGGCCGTACGGTCGTTGAGACCCTGGTAGACGTAGTTAAGGCCTTAGCTACCTTCGCAGCCCTAGCTACAGCCCTCCTAGCCATCCCCCTAGCCCTCGGTGGCTACCTAGTAGAGCTCCTCGGTAGGTTAGCTAGGGTTTTCCCAGGGTCCCCGCACACCGCTACCTCGTACTGCGTGGTGGCAGTCCTCTACGTAGTCCTCCTAGTACTTATCGCTAGGTACGTAGGCTACACCGCGGGTATAGTCGTACCCCTCCTACTCCCCTCTAGAAGGGCCTCACTGAGGTTCCTGAAGAGCACTGAGGACATCGACGCCCTCCTTAAGCCCTCCCTAGTTGGTACATTCCTAGGCCTAGCGGTACTCGTACTCCTAGTACCTATCCGCACGATACTCTTCGACATACTCCTAGCACCCCTAATCCGGAGGTTCGCACCCCTGGAGGACACCCAGCTAGCCCTAGACCCCGCGGCTATGGCCCTACAGGTAGCCCTCTACATGGCCTCAGCTATCGTATCCCTAGTCCTGGTTAGGGGCCTTGTCAGCGTCGGTACCCTACCGACCCCCTCGAAGGCTACGGTAGTATACGTACTCGCGGTACTGGCCCTGGTCTACGCGAGTGCTGTTAAGCTATCGGTAGACGGGGGTATGGGGCTACCTATAGCCCTACTCCACCCAGACTTCCCAGCCCTCCTAAGGGCTGTGAACAACTCGTACCTCAACCTAGCCTACTACGCTGTAACCCTAGTCGAGTCCTTGTTTAGAGCCCTGGGTGTAGCCCCGTGAGTAGGCCTAGGCTTAGCATCAGGTTACCTAGGGTGGGGTTCATCCCTCTCCTAGTAGTTGGGGTAGCGCTCCTAGCTGTATCGATACAGCTCCTACTATGGTCCATAGCCTACATGGAGAGGGCTATGGTGGCTACCTCACTACTATCTGCACTAGCCGGGTTCTCACTATTATCCGCATCACTGTACGTACTCAGGCTGGCTGCCTATGTCTACGGGGTTGAAGCTGGAGAAAGTTAGGGAGGTTAGGCTGGTACCGGTAGCTGTGGTAGTAGCCCTGGTAGCTGTAGGGCTGGTAGCCCTGGTGGAGAAGGGGGTTCCGGGGGGTGCTGTAGCTCTAGGTCCCTCACCCCTAAACCCCCTGAGCTACGGGACTAGGGTACTCTACGAGTTGGTTAGGTCTAGGTACGCTACCTACGTAGTTACCAGCCCGGGGGAGCTATCTAGGGTTAGAGCTGGGAGGTGTGTCTACGCCCTAGTCTCCCCTGAGAGACCTGTGGTTGAAGCTGAGGACCTGCTGTCAAAGCTCCTCAGCGGGTGCTCCGAGGTGGCTATACTGGTAGCTGACGAGGGGACTGGGTCGAACAGCCTACTCAGAGCTACCGGCTCATCGATATCCATAGTCGGTAATAGGGTAGGTGTACTATCCGGTGGGACCCTATCCCTCCACCCGAACGCTACGATAGCCCTAGGTGGTAGGGTGTACAGGGTAGTGCTAGACCTAGCATCAGAGGTCTCCGGGGGTAGGCCAGTAGGCTACGTAGAGGGTACCGCCGTGGTGGTCGACGTAAACTCTACGAAACCCATCCGCAGAGGTACCGGTGTTGTAGCTGCTGAGGAGGCCCTAGGTAGGGTTAGGGTCCTCGTAATCGGGGACGGCTCGGTACTACTGAACCAGGTACTGACCTCCAACCGCACTGAGTATAGGGAGCTGGTCCTCGGTATATTCGACTACCTCTGCGATGGTATGCCGAGCTGTACAGTATTGCTAGACGCAGTCCACAACCCCGTGGTAAGCCCCCTCGAGGCTCTTAAGGCTCCTCTAAGCCCCGCAGACTACGTCTACATAGCCCTAGCCCTCGTAGCTACCCTTATTCACCCAGCTACCTGGTTACCACCCCTCCTAAGGTGGCTAGACACGGCCCTCGGGTACATAGTTAAGCCACCCATAGGCTATGCTATGGTTTCCGTAGC
>Ga0326760_1000147_pt1 | contig 40426 bp, 45 predicted proteins | sample GCREP_S_FD_207668 | JGI IMG/M metagenome (GOLD analysis project Ga0326760, IMG submission 207668) | Hot spring sediment microbial communities from Geyser Creek Basin, Yellowstone National Park, WY, United States - GCR.EP_S | ecosystem: Environmental > Aquatic > Thermal springs > Near-boiling... | reverse complement strand
GCTTGAAACGAAGACCCAGAAATGTTCAGTATAGGCACAATAATTACCCCGCCGCCGACGCCGATCAAAGGGCCGAGAAGACCCCCTAAAAGCCCCGCAACAACGGCGAGCCAATACATATATCCAAGACATCCATAAGTATATAAGTGATGAACAACCCCGATGGACAGAACATGAAGACACTCGCATGGGCTGAAGTTTTTAAACCCCCACGTTAAGACACATATGGCACGTAGAAGGAAATACGAAAGCCTTAACCCCTTCGTCGCGGCCGGCCTAATAAAATTCAGCGAAGAGGGCGAGCTAGAACGAATAAAATTCACACCCCGGGTAACCATAGCAATCTCAGTCGCCGTCATACTGACAATACTGGCGCTAAACCTAGTCCTCCCACCTATATAAGGGAGCGATTACCACGACCCAGCATCAAGAGAAACTGCGTCTTGAGGCCACGTGAAGCACCCGCTGGCTTTGGAGTGGCTTCTTTCTCCACGCGGCGCCGAGCGCTGAGCTGGTGACGGCCCAACGTCCAGCATCGCGGAGGCCTACCGCCGTACGCCCATACAAGAGTTAAGACATCAAGACCGACACGTCAAATCACGCCGGTGGTTAGTCCAGAAAAGCTGTTGACGCGCTGTTACTGGGCGCCTTTTTTAAACTACACCACCGCCTCCTGCTTCGAGGAAGATCAGGCGGGCTCGGCGGAATTCGTGCTAAGCCGAATAAAGTACGGAGAGAGCCGGGCCGAATCGAAGGCGTCGAACTCAGTTGCCGTACGAAATCAGCACGTCGGATTGATTCACACGTCCAGGCACTACGAGGAGAGCTCAGTGGTGGACCGGCCGGGATTTTTAGGCGGGTTCTCCCCCGAACCCGGGTTCACCCGCGTGCAAGGCGTATGCGCTGCGGGCCTTGGGCCACGCGGCTGGGCATCCTTCCTGCTAGACTACCGGCCCCGCCGATTGATCTTCATGGCTTTAAATCTTTTCATCCCACCAACTTGGTATGCTGGGATTAAGTGGCCGCGGAGACGTAACTATGTATTTATCTTGTGTTTTTACCCCGTGTTTATTAGTTCTCATGAGTTCAAACAACAAGTTTCCGAGGTGGTTAAGTATTAAGATAACCTCTCTACCTTCCTCAACTGCCGCCAGTCTTCTTTCCGCCCATCTGACCCACACCCGTGCGGTGTTTATTAAGGCGCAACATCTGTCGAGGCAGATTACCCACCCCAGCGGAGTATCGGCGAGAAGAGGGTAGAGACACTTCAGGGCCTTCCGCATGAGGTGAAGACTTGTGTTGTAGTAGCTGTCTTGTCCCGTGGAGAGGTAGAAACCAAGATTAAAAAGGACCCAGTATGCTCTTGTTAAGCATTTTTTCTGTCTCTTGCACCCAATAGCTGCAGTATTTATGTAACTTAATGCGGTCTCCAAGGCGCCGAATACCTTGATTATATTTGATGCTTTTGAGACGCAGAGCTGTCTGCCGAACCACAAGACCTCGGTATCCCCCAGATCCCCTGGGCAAGACCCGGCGAAAATGCAGGGCTTGCTTACAACAGGCACAAAACTGTTCCTTGATTACTTTAAATCTATGCTGGAAAACGCCACAAGAGGAGAGCTCTTGACAACGCGCCATATAACCTCCTCCATGCCAGCTACGTAGGGGATGCGGATCGTGTTGCCTTCTATATAGACGGCGACATGTCGGCCGCTGGCTTTCATCTCGCCGACGATCCGTCGGTAGAGATGCTCAGCCACTTGTTGCGTAGATACGGTTATAGAGATCAGAGGTTCCATATATACCTTTAAGTACCTGATATATAAATCTTCTCCCGGCTGTGCCGTTAGTGAGGCCAAAAAGACTTAAATCCCGGTGGAAAAACAAGTACGAGCCCGGTCGTCTAGCGGCCAAAGGAAAACCCGGCTTGGGATGCGGGGAGTCCGTTGGGACCCGTAACTTTGGACCGGGAGGGGAGAAACCCCGTGGCCCGGGTTCGAATCCCGGCCGGGCTACCATTTCTTCATCTTTCGCTCAATGTTAATCTTCGACACAGATAGATCAACCCGTGGCCCGGGTTCAAATCTCGGCCGGAGACACTCGCTTTAATCTGCTTAAAAGGACCCTATACATACGTGTTGAAGCCTAAGACGGATCCCTGTATATTTCTCCACGACGACCCTGAGGGCTGGCGGCTACTCCTGGGAGAAGACTTCGTAAATGAGCTGATACGACGTCTAAAGCACGTCGCTGGCGACTTAGACCAGGTGGTGCGGTACATCCTCGACAACCCCGGCGTGGCTGGCATAGTGGTTAGAGGTCTCGTCTTTGGCGGACCTTTCCGCGAGGAGTGGAGGCTCTTTGCGGAAGGTGGCTACGTGGATCCTGGCGCCAGGGCTAGGTGGCCCTACATGCCCAACGAAGAACAGCTAGGCCTCCGCATCCAAATCTCGCCTTGCTTCCTCCTGGCTTCGTTGAGCAGAGAGGTTAACTACGTGTGGAGGAACAGGGCTTCCTCTCTCTTCAAGTGGGTGTCTGCGGTGCCGCGGAGCAAGCCTCTTGAGGTGTTTAGAGAGGCGTTTCCGGCGTGGCTTAGAGAGGTGGCGCAAAGCCGCGGCTACGCATGGGTGGCTTGGACTAGGTGGAGAGATAGGCGAAACAGGGCATTGGCGGAGTGGCTCTACTGGCTCGACACGGGAAGGATGCCCCACATAGACGCGGCCCTCGGCCGTATGTACGAAACAGCGCTCCGTACAAAAAAGTCAGCCGCCGAAGTCTTGTACGTACCGTCGTAGGGCCATGGCATCGGTGCTCAAAGAGGTGGAGGCGCGGCTCGGCGAGGGCTGGAGAATGCAGTGGGGGCCGCCCCCCCGCGGAGTATATCTCTTGAAGGAGGTATATATGGCGGAGCCTGAGGAGGCGTCTGCTTACTGCAGAGAGGGTGACCTCGTGGTTGTCTACATCGTCGCGGCGCTGGAGGGCGGACTGAACGTGGTATACGGCAGGGTGAAGCCCGGTTTGTCCAAGTGTCCAGTGGCCACCTTCATGCGGAGATTCGCCAAGTCTGAGGCGAGGCAAGCGGTGAAGACGCTTATCGACTTCGCCACGGGGGTGGACAAAGTGCCCCTCTTTCAAATAAACCCCGAGCTGATCAGATTCGCAGGTCTCTGCGACGAATACCCCGTGGTCTGTGAAGACCCCGTTGTCGTCGTAAGCAAGCTGGTAGCCGCATCCGCCAGGCAGCTGAGGCAGAGGGAGGCAGAGCCGCCGCCGAGGCCGCAGACGTGGCTTTTGGAGGAGCTGGTGAAGATTCTAAGAGAGAAGATTGAGCTGGACGCCGGCTTCGTCGAAATAGTGAAGAAGATTGTCGAAGACCCGGAGCGGCTTAGGGGGTGTTATGTTTGACGCCTCAACTGCGGCTCTGCTGAGGGAGGTGGAGAGGGCGTGTAGAGACGTCGAGTTCTACCGGTCCCATAAGGACGTGTGCATAGCGGCGAGGCTTGCGCTTATGAACATAAGAGGACGGGGGGTCAAGGTCAGGCCGTCTCTTCTGCGTCTTGCCGAGCTTTCAGACATAAAGACCGCCTCCAACGTCCTTGCCGAGCTTAAGAGGCTTGTGGGGCCTGTGGCGGACGGCGAAGGCCTTAGGAGGGCCGCCGCGGAGTATGTATACAAGAGAATCGCCGAGGCGTTATGCGGCCGCTGAAGATCGCGTTAGTGACCTCCCTCGACGGGGGGGTTGGGAAGACGACTCTGGCGAGCGTGTTGGGCGTCGCCAAGGGCTACGCGCTTCTTATCGACATGGACTGGGAGAAGGCGGACCTTTCGCAACTCTTTAGAGCGCCTCGGAAGCCGGGCTGGCTGGCGCCTTTTCTCAAGGGCGACGCGCCTTACGTCCACAAGATCACCCCCATGTTATATCTCGTGCCTGGGTACGAGGCCTTCGAGCTTTATCAAAGGATGGGGGAGGACGTGGCGGGTGACTTCGCCGAGGCGTTGATGGAGTGGGTTGAGTACCTGCCGAAGTTCGTCCAGCGGCTGAGGATGCCGGTGGACACAGTGATTATAGACACGACGGCCGCCTTGAGGACGGAGCTTCTTTCCAGGTTGCAGAAACACGGCGTTTATAACATATTTATGACAGACCGCCGCCTCATCTCCCGCATATCCGACGTCAAGGCTGAGCAGTACAGAAGATACATGGCCTACGCCAGCCTGGTGGTGGTAAACCTCGTGGAGAAAGACGAGGTGAAGATGGCTAGGAAGATAGCGCCTGTTGTGCTTAAACGCGTCACCATCAAGGACTACTACGGCGAGTCTGTGGCCGACAGCGTGTTGAGAGACCGCGAAAACAGGAAGGCTGTAGACCAGCTTGTATACCGCCTGAAGGTGGCATGATCTACGCCCACGCAGACGCCGTCCTCAAGTCGCGTTGTGTCCTTAGGAAAGAGGGCGTCATAGTGGACAGAGGCGTGAGGACGGACGTATGCATCACAGAAGACCTCATGTACGTCGTCATAGACCCGGAGCTCCCAGACGACCTACAGACGGCTCTGCTGTTGATTATGTTCCGGGGGGCAGTCCCCCCAGACGAGAGAGAGTACCCCAAGCTTGTAAAATCAGTAGCCGAAGGCCTCAGAGATAAGGCCATCTGGTCTCTCTACAGAGAATACAGAGATGTGGTTCACTACCTCCTGGACAGGTGGTCAGGGGCTAGGGAGTACATGGGCTACGGGGCGCTTGAGGCGTTGATGCGAGACTCCATGCTCACCGAAATCGTCATCCCCCAGCCCGTGGCGCCCGCCGCCAAGTACACCTTCATACCGAAGAACCTGAAGGAGCAGCTGGACTACATCAAGTTCCAGATGGTGGAGCTGGGGCGGTACAGACGCGTCGTGGCGGTGAGGAACGAGCTCCGCCTGCCCACAAACATCGTCATCCCAGAGCCGCTTATGTACGTGGTGGTTAAGCAGTTGTTGCCGTCGTTGACCATGGACAGGCCTATGCTTACGCGAGAGGACCAGATCTACAAGGCTAGAATAGCCGCGGACCTCCTCGAGTTCAATGTGAACATAAGAAAGGCGTCGGCGTACCCCAAGCCCTCTAGGTCGTTGTTGAGGCCGTATCTGACGAAGCCTAAACACGTCGGCGAGGCTAAGGCTGAGCCGTACAGCCCAGAGGGGCTTGAAGTCCTTGCCTTCGCCTCTCTCGTCCTCGAGACGCGGGGCTCCGTGGTGTTTTCGGGAGGCATGGGCACAGGCAAGACCACGCAACTGAATCAGTTGCTCTACCTCACCCCGCCTTGGTTTCAAGTAGTGGTGGTGGAGCGGGGCGCCCGGGAGATCTGGGCCCCTCTGGAGGGGCAGATGCTCCACCTCTCCGTCCCCTCTGAGGACAAGCTGTGGATGGCTCTGGACCAAGCTCTGCGCTACGGCACTATGCACACGCTGGTGGCGCTGGCGGAGGCGAGGACGCCGCAGGAGCTTAGGACGCTGGTGAACTACAAGCTGACTGGACACGGGGCTCTTACGACGATGCACGCCGACACCGTCGGCGACGCTGTTCTGCGCATTAAAGAGGCCGAGGCGCCGCCGGAGGGGCTGGACGGGACTCTTGTAATTCAGCTCTCCGCCGTGGGAGGGACGCGCTTCGTCAAGGAGGTGAAGGCGGTGGTGGCTAAAGGCAGAGAGGTCGACGTGGCCGAGCCTTCTGAGCTTGCGGCTAGAGTTGCGTCTTATGTAAGAGACATGTACGACAACGACTTGAAGAAAGAGCTTTCTCTGAGGATGGAGGCGTTGATAAAGGCCTCGGAGGTGGAGGACCCGGCGGCCGCCAGGAAGACGGTCGTAGAGACGGTCTGGCAGGGTCGGCTGGACATTAGAGAGTACCTCTACGAAGAGGCCAGGCGCTTTGGGTACATTTAAGGTTTTTTCGGGTGGTATACATTGCCGTCTATGTTGAAGAAGAAGTCGCTTGCCGAGGTGTTAGAACAAGACGGAGAGGTAGGCGGCGGGGGGAGACCCGACGCTGGGCGGGAGAGCTGGCAAGACTGCCTCGTCAAGGCGCTTGTGGAGATGCCGTCTGAAGTGGCGGAGAAAGTGATACCGTCGCTTCCTAGGGAGGTTTTAGTAAAGGCGCTTCAAAGCAGAGACGACCCCTACGTGAAACTCGCCTTGAAGCTCCTCGGGCTGAGCCCATGAGCAGGCTGGAGAAGCTGGCCCTCAGACACGGCTTCACTCTATCCACGGCGAGGTGGCTCGAGGAGTTGGCAAAAGAGCTGGGGGTAAGCGAGAAGAAGCTCCTCAAGGCTGTGGTGAAGCTGGCGAAACACGGCATATGGCTAGAGGCCGAGGATTGGCGGCTCGCGGCGCGGCACATCGACCTCTCGCGGCATCTAGACATGGCTGTGGACTACGTCATAAAGCGCGTGGCGGCCGGCGCCTTCCCAGCCCAGGCCGTGAAGGAGATACCTGCCGCCGTTGAAAAAGCTGGAAAGCTGGCCCACATAAGAGAAGTCTTAAGCAACTTGATCTAAGGCCAGATACGCAGTTTAAAACGGCGTCTCCAGCCGCCGAGGTGGAGGCTGGCTGGACGTGGCTGAGAAGGTCGGCCGCGGTTTAAGACGACGTTTCCTCTGTTGAACGCCGCAGGCTGGATTTTTCCCCTCGTCTCCTCTCCTCCGGCATGAGGAGGGAGGATTTCTACATATCGGCGGCGCCTATATTCGCCACGTACATCGGCGTGACGTCGGGCAACGAGGCGCTTAAACACGCCTCCTTCAACACGGCCGAGCTAGACGAGGCCGAGTCCAGGAGGCTTTTCGTGGCGTCGCTCATGCCCACCCCCTCCACCCAGTTCATAGAGGACAAGGAGGAGACGGCTAGGCAGTTCGGCTTCGCCCTCGCCCAGGAGGAGGCCGGCGTGGAGAGGCAAATCCTCGTCCACTCCTTCCTGGAGTCCATGAAGGCCGTGGCTGTGGCCAAGGTGGAGACCAAGGCGAGGCTGTATGAATCAATCAACTCGTCGCTCGGGTCGCTGTTTCTGCTACCCTTGTTCCTCCTCTTCCTATGGGCCATAGGAATATTCGACGTAGACCCCACCCTCCTCTTGGGCATCGTCTTCGGCATGACAGCCGCCATGGCGGCGGTGGCGCTGTTTGCGTCGCCGATGGATGTAAACATGTTGCGCACCTACGAGTGGTCTATCCCGCTGGGCCTCGCCGCCGCCGCTTTAGTCGGCTTGTTCAACGCCCCGTCGGCCTTTGCGGCCTTCGGCGCCGTCGCCTACCTCTGGCTGTACCTCAAGGACAGGATGTGGTGGTTCGGCATTAGGCGGGAGGTTCCGCCCATGCTCCGGTCAGCCGCGGCGATGCTTAAAGAGGGCGCCCCGCCCGACCTCATCATCGGCCGCCTCATAGGGCGGTACAGAGTGGCGGCCAAAATCGCCTACGGCTACTTCATACCCTCTAAATACTTCGTCCTTGCCAAGGCCATGTACCGCGCCATAGTGGAGGCCGGAGGCGCCGCCGCCGTCAAGGCAGTGGAGTACATACAGACCATAATCGACATAGAGACGTCTGCGGTAAAGAAGATGGTTAGGCAGGCCGCGGCCTACTTCGCCCTCTTCATTACTGCTGTTATCGTGGTGGCCTTCGCCATCTCCTCAGCCGCGAAGCAACTGTCCTCCGCCGAGCTCAGCTACATGCCCCTCCTCGCCCCGCCGCCGTATGAGGAGGTCAGGGCCATCATCGCCACAGCCATGTCTCTAATAGCCGCCAGCTACATCACCATCTTCATGGCGCCCGAGGGGATACACAAGTCCGCCCTACTGGGAGGCATCGCCGGCGTCGTCCTGCAACAAGCCCTGCTGGCTCTGCTGTGACGGCGGACGCAGGGTTTATCCGGCCGGTTGTTCATGGGGTCAATGCCTAAGAACAAAACCAAAATGAGAGGTCTAACCACGGTGGAGGCGTTGCTGATAGCCGCGGCGTTCATAATAGTGGGGGTGATAGGACTGCTGACGTTCCAAGGCATGGGCAAGTCCGCGGCTGAGAGCCTCAGAGCCAACGCCATAGTGACGGCGGACAAGGCGGGCTTCGACGTCACCGTGGAGGTGCTCAACGGGCGGCTGAGCGGCGTGTTGCTGGCCTACGGCGAATCTGATCGGGGCCAAGTTAACCTGCAGAGTCCTGGCACGTGTATAGTAGCCCGGAACCAAGTAGTTGACAGCAACGTCCAGTCCAACGCCATCAACGAGCCGCTGGTAGCTGGCCAGTCGGCCACCTGCAGATTCAACGTGGGACAGCTAGAGCCTGGGAAGCAGTACACCTACGTCATATACGCCGTAGACGCCTCAAGCGGCAAGACGGTTCAAATCGCCAAGGGGGTGGTTACGGTTGGAATAGCGTAAGAAAAACACCCATTTTTTCCCCTCCCGCCTTTTCTCCAGCCAAGGGGCATCCGCCCCTCGGTAAGGTTTTTCCTTATGCGATTAACAGAGGGGCATGTCGACGGTAAGGTGGGTCTGGCTAGCGTCTCTGCTACTGGCGGCCTACGCGTTGGCGTATGTGAGCTGGATCCCGCCGCATGCGGTGCTGACGCAGGCGTACCCCCTAAACGCCACCCACTTCACCACGTATGTAAACAACAGCGCCGTCTACATTGTGCAGGACGGGCTCTCCTTCCGCGGCTCTTCGGCCGAGGCGCAGGCGGTTATGCAGTACCTCTACTCCCAGTGCAGGTACGTAGCCGTAGACGTGCTCAACGCCACGCGGCTCTCTAAGAGCGCACAGCTCTGGATCGCCGACGTGTACTGCTCTTCAGACGGGACGCAGTGGCTTTGGCTGAGGTGGCTCCCCCTCCGCTTCACCGCCTACAGCGGCTACGTTGAGTACGTCAACGCCACCAACGCCACAGCAGTGACGCCCGCGGGCATCTTCACCAACTACATCCCCGCCGGGTGGTACTTAGACCCGGCGACAAAGACAGTCTTCAGGGTGCCAGAAGCCAACATAACCCTCTTGACACACATCGCCAGCCTTTCGGAACAGCTCAAGGCCCTCAAGGCCGAGCTGAACAAGAGCAAGGCCGACGCGAGCCAAGCCGCCTCGCTCATCGCCAAGCTGGAGGCCCAGCTCGCGGCTCTAGAGGCGCAGAGGCGGGCTTTGGAGGAGGCTCTGCGGCAGAGGGAGTCCGAAGTGACGGCGCTCCAGGCCAACCTACGCGCCGCCCAAGCCGAAAACGACCGGCTCAGGTCACAGCTGGCACAGCTCAAAGCCGAAAACGACCAGCTAAAGGCCAAGCTCGCCTCCATGAACCAAACCGTCACCAGCCTAAACGACCAGCTGACATCGCTGAAGACACAGCTGTCGGTTCAGCTGTCAAGCGGCGAAGAGGGGATCGACCCCTTGATGTACATACTGCCAGCCGCCCTAGCTGGGGTAGCCGCCGCCTTCTTCATATACAGGAAGAAGAAGGCAGAGGAGTAGGGAAAACCAATTCAATTCTTTTTTAACCCCCCAAACTCTATAGGCATGACAGTTCCAAAAGTCCTGGCTGTGGCGCCGCTACTGCTGGCCGCCATCGCTGTGGCGGCTTCGTTGCTCAGCACAGGCCCCTACAACTACTACCCACAGAGCATCGTGCACGTCTACCTGCTGTGGTTTCCGCCGCATGCCGTGCCTATGAACTTGACGCTTCTCAACGTGACGTGGTGGAAGCCTGAGGCCATATGGTTCAAAGGCACGTACTACGTGTATGCCTGCATTGGTGAGTGCAGATACGTGCCAGCTACCATCTACGTCGTCCAGGACGGCGTGTATGTGAGGAAAGACGTCAGGACTGCGTCATACAGCATAGTCGCTGGGTATGTTGAGTGGCACATTAAGAATCGATTCTGTGCGCAGGGCATAGCCATGGTTGACCCCATCAAGATAATTGTATTGAACCCAACCACCCAGATATGGATCTCCGACGTCTACTGCCTATACGGCAACAACTGGTTCTGGCTGAGGCTACTGCCGTACATACTCCGAGAAGAATTAATCGCCGAGGGGGTGGAGGCCGTCAACTTCACAGACACGAGGGTGTTTGTAAGCGTGCCGGCGGCGCCCCCCGGGGACTACGTCATCCCCGGCGGCTGGTATCTAGACCCGGCGACGAAGAGGGTCTTCAGAATTCCAAACGACACGGCCGTAATGGCGGAGCTCCAGAGGCTTAGGATGAGGGCATCTGAGCTGGAGGCAGAGCTGGCGAATAAGACCGCCAAGCTGGCCCAGCTGAACGCCACCTTAATACAGCTCAACTCAACCATCGCCCAACTCACCGCGGCCCTGGCAGAGGCGAGAAGCGCGCCAGCCCAACTCGCGGCCGAGAACCAGAGGCTGAAGGCCCAGCTGGAGGTGCTCAACTACACGCGTGCGCAACTTGAGGCGGAGGTCAACGCCTACAAGTCACAGCTGGAGGCAATCCGCACCTCCGTGGCAACTCAATTGAACCAACTCACAGCCGAAAACCAGGCGCTGAAGGCACAGATAGCCTCTATGAACGAGACCCTCGCCAAGCTAAACGAAGAATACGCCTCCCAGACAGCCCAGCTACAGTCTCAGCTTGAGACTTGGACGCGCGCCGCCTGGATAGGCGCCGCCGCGGGGGCGGCCGCCGGAGCCGCCGCCACTGCCCTGGCGCTTAGGAGAAGAAAGTAATTCATCGGCGTTTAGAGAAACAAAGTAAGGTTTTTTCCTTCCCCCCTCTCCTTCCCCCGTGGAGGACTTCATAGCGGCTACGGTCTTCGTAACCGCCCTCGCGGCTCTGTTTGTAATGGCAGTGGCGACGCTCAAGCCGTTTCTCCCCTCGAAAATAGTCGAGGTGCCGGCGGCGCCTGGAAAAGACGCGCCGACTATACGGGTTTACGTCTACAACCACACGGGCAGACTCTACGCGGTGGAGTACGCCGGAAGCGACCCAGAGGCCTTCAGAAGGGCTCTGGGGGTGCCAGGCTCTCTTGTAGCCGTGTTTACAATCTACCCCGGCGGCTACAACTGTACAAGGTATACGCGCGTCCCGGTGAGGATTGGGTCGGATCCCTACACAGGTCTCTGGTGCCCGCCCCCCTTCGACGCGAAGGTGGAGAAAAACTGCGTCCCCGTGGGGCTTACCTCCAGAGGCAGGTGGCTCCTCGTCCAATACAGCTGTCCCGGGATGCCATGATCGCCCTTAGGGATATCCTCATATTTGCTGGGCTTGTGGCCCTCGCCGCCGCCGTAATTGCGTCACTGTTTCCCGTGGGGGAGGGGGCCTCGCCGGTGCCGGCGTGTTCAGACTGCGCCTTCAAGCTTACGGGCGGGTACTGGATACGGCAGTACGGCAACTACGCCTCGCTTTACTTAGGCACAAGGGAGGCGGCGAGGTACGGATGGGCCTACAGAGCCGACGGAAGGCCGCTGTCGATAGGAGAGAACTCCACATGCGGCTCAGCCATGTACCTCTGGGTGATCAACGGAATAGCATACGTGTCGTGCGACGGCACGCCGCCGAGAGTCGGCCGCGACGTCCTGGGGCCGAAACTGCCTTTCGTAGACGTCCGCGTCAGCTCAGACTGGAGATGTACATCATACACCATCAGATTCGACGGAAACCTCACAGAGAGTTGCGTGGTCACTGTAGAGGTGTACGACGAAGAGGGGCGGCGGGTGGCTTCGGCTACAGGCACAATACCTGGCTCTGTATCCTTCTCCATCCCGGTGGCAGGCGTATACCGCGTACGTATATCCGTGCCGCCGCTCCTCGACGAGTGGCACACCTTGATAGCTCATGTCCGCATATCAGACCTGATCAGGACACGGGTGTTTGCGTCGGACAACACGGAAGACCTCCGGCCCTCCATTTCGCTCAAGATCTTCGACCTCACCAGCTACTGGAAGAAGGGCTACACCAGCGTCACCGTGCGCGTGAACCCCGCCGGCGCGTCCTTCACCCTTTCGGCGCCCGCAGGCGCCTTCGCCGACTTCCTCTTGGCCTGGGAGGACTGCTCCAACTGCGACCCTACACGCGGCGCGCTGTATGTAGATGAGGTCTGGCGCCTCACCGTTACCCAGACGAACATAGTACTCGCCCGCGTCTACTCGCAGGGAGGCTTCTGGCACGAGGTGTATGTGCACTATCGCTATGCTATCAACATACCTGGCACCAAGACGTTGATCTGGACGTGGAACAAAGAAGGCCCTAAGTACAGTAGCTACACGGTGCCTTGGTTTGTAACCACCGTGTGGCTTGAGTCGCCGGACTCGGCCATGAACGCCAGGGCGTCCTTCGCAAAGGAGTGCTTGTGGGACTGACATGTGGTCGCTGGCGTACGGCCTAATCGCGTTGGCCGTCGTTGCCTTTGTGGTGCTCTACGCCGCGGCGCATGCGCCGAATTTCACGACAGTGAACCTGGCAGACCAGCTCTACGGCGCCAAGAAGTGGCTGGCCAGCAACCTCCCCTCATTCCCCAAGGTGGACAAAACGTCGCGTTTCCGCGTCTTCGTCAACGTGGTGAGGGTGGTAAAGGCCAACGCCACGGCGTACGACTATGTCGCAAGGCAGTGGACAACGTTCCCGGTGTACCTGCCGGTGGGGTACAGGATTGAGAGAGCTGGAGAGAATGTAATCTACCAAGTCTATCTAAACGTGACGAGGTGCAGATATACCGCGCTTCCTCGGGGCGAGCCGGCCATGCTCTACGAGATTGAACTTAGACATTCCCTCGACCAACTGCCGTGGCTTGACGTCTACGCCGTAGTGCCGCACAACCTCACCCAGTACTACAGCTGGCTCTACAGCCTTTACAACGCATGGGGCCGACCCCCCACCGTAGGCCTAGACCCCAGAGTAGAGGCAGATGTAGGACTTGTGGACTACGTCAAGGCCGAGTGGGCCGCCGTCTACAACGCCACCAGCGACACCGCCAAGCTGTACGTCGCCGCGCCGGCGGCGGCGCTTTATGTCTTGCTCGTGGACTACCCATTAAAACTACCCCTCACCTGTCCAGAGCAGATCGCTTCTACATCACCCGAGTCACAAAGAAGCGACACGCCCACAATAGACTTTCCTTCACCTCGTTAAGGTTTTTCCATAGGCGGCCTGTCTCTTCCGTGCGTCGCCTAATCCTAGTCCTGGCATTAACGGCGCTTGTGTGGGCGCAGGTCACCGTAGAAAACGTGCAGTGTTCAAAGATATGGGGAGGCAACGTCTATGCAACCCAAGGCGTTACTATTTCGTTCAGCTTCGGCGCAGTCGGTCCCGTAATGGGAGACGGCGGCCGATTTTATGCCTTCTTTACGGACGCCCCGAAGGCCGCGGTCTGGGATACGCCGTTTTACAACGCCACGCAGGTATACATGGCACAGTACCTGACCAGCGGGGTGTGGGACAGAAGCCTAAACTACAGCGTCACGGTGGAGTACTGGAAGCCGGAGCCGTGGACACTGACGGAGTACATGTGCACCGCCACGCTTAGATACGGAGAATGGACGTGGACTAGTATAGGATATTTCTGGCTGGTCAACGCCACGCCGCCCCGCGAGACCTCCACCATCATGTTTACAGTCCCCTCCAACGCGGTCTCACGTTCAGAATCCAGAACTCTATACGTCTCTCTGAGGCCGGATAAATTCAGCTCTAGCTATTCGCCGCTCTGTACGCAGTTGCCAGACGCATCTACGTGGCCAAGTTGCACGCCGTTCGAGGGCGGGAACAAGGTGACGCAGGCATCGTCTCCAGAACTTTGGAGAGCTCTTATGATAAACGGGAAGAGGCCAGGCGACAAGATCGCGGGATATGGAGTAGAGGCCGTGGTGCCCTCTCCGCTGTATTACACAGACAGGAGAATACACGGAGACTACCCCGTAGACACTGCCGCCGTGTCTACAGACGAGGCAGGCTCGTGGAGCATATACGGCATACCATCTGAAGGTTTGTGGTTTGGGACGTGGATTAAGGTTGAAGTGACTGCCGTCCCCGCCAGGTGGGGGTATGTAGAAGCTAGACCGCCGAAGTCGGTGCCGCTGTACATATCTCGTGTTGTTGCAACTTCCAGCGGCGCCGCGATAACGCCTCCTGAGAAGTTCGCCGTAGGCTGGGAGGGCAACGTCACGTGGGTTGGCGACAGGTGGGTGTTTAATGGAACGCTTGCGGCAGTTGCCTACAAGACGCCGTTTATCCTAACGCCGTATGTGGCGTTGGCGCTGGATCCGCCCGCGTCGCTTGGGGGCGGCGGAGTTGCGCTGATAGGCAGAACGCCCGTCGAAGTCCACATGCCTCTGGGCTCTGTTGCGTATCTCCACGCCGCCGTGTTGTGGCGCCTCGACGCACGCGGCGTCTGGATAAACTCCTACCCCGGTACGTATCTACGCGCCGTAGATCAACAGGGGAGGCTTCTAGAAGAACACTATGAGGAGGTCGGGTCCAATGCTAAACTAAGATATGACGCCCAGAAAAGCGGATGGCCTATAACGGGCATCAAGTGGGCGGGCTTCGCCGCCGCCGTAGATGAGGGATTTAGAACTGTAACGACGGCTTGGTACGCGCCGCCAGACCCCTGCAGACAGTGGCCAAGCCAGCTCCTTCACTGCACCTACTCGCAACACGTCTTTACCAAGGTAAACGGAACTTGGGCGGGCTACTCACGCATAGGCAGGCCGGGCAGTCAGTGGCCTATAAACAGAATACCGCTGGTGGACTGGATGGTAGTGAGTCATTACGGCCCGTGTGGGGGCTTTAAAGACTTCATGAACGTCGTCGCCGGCGACCCAGTGCTCTACTACTGGTATCAATACCACCTCAGGCTCTGGGCATTTAACCCCCAGACAGGCGACTGGGATATAGAAGGTAGTTGCCGCACGGAGGTGCCTCATCACGTGTCTATGCTGGGGTCTGTATACAGAGACTCGGAATACAGAGACACCACCAAGGCGGATCGCACGCGGCTTTTCCACCAAACCGCGCAAGGGGACTTCTACAACTATGCGTTTGAAGCCATAGAGGGAGATGGGAGATCGCCTGGCTTTACCGACGCTCTGCCTCTTGGCGTGGCTTCCATGGTGTCTAACTCCACATCTTGGGCTTCGTACATAGTGCCGACTACGGCGTGCAACTCGTTGATATGTGTCGACTTTAGGCCGGCGCTTTGGGGCCCGGCACCTGGCCCCGCCGTCGACTTGGCGTTGCCGGGCGCCGGTTACTCGTTCCTCTTGGTGTACCTAGGCGAGCCCAGGCAGACGACGGTTAGGGTGTACGTGGAGATGGGATACGTGGTGAGCAGAGGTAGAGGCGGCGTGGAGTACAGATGGGTTAGGAGCTACAAGCTCCACGAAGTTACGAAGAGGTGGAACTTCCTCGACGCAGTCTACATAGGGCCCGGCTGGCACCGCAACTACACGCCGCTTCCGCCTTGTCAGCCGCTTTATGTAGATGCCGACGCGGTTTACGTCACGCCGGCGAACTGGACCGGGCCTATACAAGTGGTCGTGGAGGACGACGAGGGACGTCACCACTTCGTCTTCTTTGCGTCTAACGACGTCTCGTACAGAATCAAGACCATGACAGAGGCGCCGCCGTTCCTTAAGACTCCACGTCTCAACCTCACAATATTCTTCTACTTCAGCGGCGTTCCGTACTTCCACGGCGTGAACGCCTTCGGCGAGGGGGGAAGACAGACGCAGTTCTCGTGCGTGCCTGCGTCCGTGAAGGCGAGGTCGCTGTTGGGGGAGGCGGACTACGTGTCGCAGCTTTCATCCACCATGGACTACTGGGGTGAGGCTGAGCTGTGGGCAAGGCTTAATCTTATGAACAGCTTCGCCAAACCAAGAATTGAGCTGGTCGACCCCCTCAAAGGCCTTGTGAAGATTTCGGCGGACGGCCCCGTAGCCGGCTTCGCCTTCTACGCCCAGCGCGACGGGGCGTGGATCAAGATAGGCGAGGCCGGCGGAAGATGCATCTTAGTCAACGCCTCCAGGGTATTCCCTTGGGACCCCATCCTCGTCCTGCCGCTTGTGGGTCAAGAATTGGCCGCGAGACCTAGCGATATGGTCACGATCTGGCGCCCCGAGACTGCACTTTTGTTCAAGACCTGGGCCGACCTGGTGGGCTACCCCAAGGGCGCCAGAAGCGTCTTGGTCGTCGTGCGGTCATGCTGACCTTTAGATACCTCCTCGCCTTGGCGGCGGCCGTCGCCGCCACAGCCGCCGCGGCGGTGGCTGCATCAGGCGTGTTTATGTCGAACACGCCACTCCTCGCGTCGACGGCGGCGTCTATAGCGGCGGGAAAGACAGCCCACCTAGACACGCCAGTGGCTGTGAGACAGTACCTCGCCTACTACAGCTACGTAGCCGGCAGGTGGGTGCTCACCAACACAACAGGCGTCGAGGCATCATCCATACCTGTATACGTCTTGGGCCTGGGCCAGTGCCCCCAGTCGATTCAAGGCCTGCTCGGTAAGACCTACACGCAGAGCAACGCCACAGTCGTCTTGACCAACTGCGTGCTGGTCATGCCGTGGGTGCAGGAAAACGCCATCACCCACTACGCCGCTACCTGCCGCTCCGGGACAGACTTCAAGCCCGAGACGGCTGAGGTCGAAGCGTCTGGGGTCAAGGTGAGGCTGGTGGTTGTAAACTGCTAAGGTTTTTCCTGGCTCGTGTTCAAGCTGGTATGAGACTAGAAATAGTGTTTATACCGGTGATATTCGCGCTGGCGGTGGCGGCTATGCTGTTCATCAAGCCGGTTGAGGTGCGCAAGACTGACTTGTCTGCGGTTTTTCTCTACTGGCCGGAGGCGTATAAATACGCAGAGGTGGGAGACCCATCTGTGATCTACAGAGTGGTCGGCTTCGTCATATGTACCGCTTCAGGTCGGATAGAAGCATATCCAGGTCTGGCCTACAAGGTGTTAAGTCTTTACTGCCGTTTTAAGCCATGATAGAGGAATACCTCGACCTCGTGGCAGTGATGTTGATGGCCGCCACGGCGCTTTCCCTAATCTTCGGCGTCCAATATATTTCTACACCTTCTGTATGTCAAGCAGTTAAGCTTGTGTTGGGGAATCCAGGCTCGGAGCTTCGCATCTACGGAAGGTTTGAAATAAGAAACTACACAGACCGCCTCTACATAACCTGTGGGTTGTGGGTGCCTAAAGACCAAGTGTTAACAATTGAGAAGACCCAGGGGTACATGATAATTGGAAGCACGGCGGAGGGAAAGCTCTATATACGTTAAATAGTGATACATATTGTTAAACATGCACAATGCGTATCTGACGAAGCGGCTCCGATTTTTAAAAGATCCACTAGACGTGAGAACTTGCGACATGTCCGGCGAATCTTCTATAGTTTTCTTCGGCGTGCCCTGGGACGGCGCAGTTGCCGGTAGACCAGGCGCACGATATGCGCCGGCGCACATAAGAACTGCCTTATGTAGCCTCCCCAAACGCTTCGACTTGGAAGACATGGGGGATATAGACGTCGTGATAGGAGACGCGGAGGAGACTTGGAAAAGAATTAAAGAGACCGCCAAGGCCTTGAACAACCGGCGCCAACTCCTCATAGCTGGCGGCGACCACTCTGTGTCGGCCTTTACATATCAAGGCCTGGCGGAGGGGAGGCGCCTCGGCTACATTGTGCTAGATGCTCACCTAGATTTACGTACTACCTCCGAGGGTTTGACAAGTGGGTTAACAACAAGACTAATCCGCGAATATGCAAAAGAGGCGCCGATTACCGTAATTGGAGTTAGGCCGTGGGCAAATCCACGGTACATGTTTAACCTAGCCGAGAAGCTAGACGTAGACTACTACACAATAGACGACTTAGAGAAACTTGGCCTAGACGAAGTAGTAGACCGAGTTGTTTCGCGTCACAAAGACGTAAAGAACTACATAAGTATAGACCTAGATGTAGTAGATCCTGCGTTTGCGCCAGGTGTAAATGCGCCGAGCCCTGGGGGATTGTCCACCAGAGAGACAATAAAACTCGTGACTGGTCTTTCAAAGGCGCTTAGACCGATAGCAGTTGATACGGTGGAGGTGTCGCCCCCATACGATGTTGGCAACGTCACATCGAACCTAGCGGCTGTGCTTCTTTACGTGTCGGTATGGCAGTAGAAATAGGTAAAAGACTAGAAATAGGCCAAGTGGTCCAGGTGGCTTTATTTAACACAGAGGTCACGATGCCTTCTGACGTAGAGGAAAAGATTGAGACAAGCCGAAGACTTTACCTAGAGGCGCTAAGGAGGGGGGAGCAGATCTACGGCGTGACCACAAGCCTCGGCGAGTTAGTAAAGGTAAAGACAACTCCCAGCGGCGAGAGAATCTTGTTGGAACACGCCGCAGGCGTTGGCGAAGCCGCGCCCAGGGAGTGGGTGAGGGCGGCCCTACTTATTCGTGCTCATCAACTGGCGTTGGGCTACAGCGGCGTCCGGACGAAGGTCGTCAAGACTCTTGTCGAGTTGTTAAACAAAGATATAACGCCCGCGGCACCTAGATATGGCAGTGTGGGGGCAAGCGGAGATCTAGCCCAGCTCTCTCACATAGCGTTGACGTTAATCGGCCGAGGCTACGTACTTATGGACGGCGTCCTACTACCGGCTGAAGAGGCGTTGAAAAGAAGAGGCATAGAGCCTCTTGATCTAGACCCAAGAGAGGCGTTGGCGTTGATTAACGGGACCTCGTTCTCCACAGCGGTGTTGGCGTTGGCCGTATGGCGCACAGAGCGGTTGATAGAAAAATACTTGGAGACGTCGGCGTTGTTCCTCTACGCAGTTGGGGCCAACTGGAAGGCGTTGGCAAAAGAGACTCAAGTTAAGAGACATCCCGGCATTGAGAAAGTGGCTGGTATGCTGGAGTGTGTCGGCGGTGGAAAACGCCTAAACGACCCCTACTCGATAAGATGCATACCGCAAATTATGGGCGCCGTCTACGACTCAGTGGGGTGGGTAAGAAAGATAGTAGAGGACGAGATAAACTCGCCCAGCGACAACCCAATCATTTTACCCTCCGGTTCCAGGCCGACGTGTCATTTCCATGGACAGCACGTAGCAATAGCCGCAGACGTATTAGCGATAGCGCTAGCCGCCTGGGCAAATCTAGTAGAGCGCCAAACTGCTCAGCTTCTACGTGGCGAAGTCACAGGAAAACCTGACTTTTTGGCCACGGAGCCGGGAAGCGTGGGCGACATGATATATCAATACACCGCGGCATCTCTCGCGGCTAAGATAAGAGCTTTGGCATCACCTCACTCGATACATAACATACCTACAAGCGGGCTACAGGAGGATGTAAACTCTATGAGCCTCAACGCGGCCGTGAGACTACACGACATGCTCAACCTCTTAAGACACCTCCTCTCGATACACCTCGTGGTGTCTCTCGACGCGACAAACTGCGCCGACTGCCCCCCGAAGACGGCGGAGCTGTATCAGAGGCTTAAAAGCCTGACGCGTGGCAAAATCCCCAGCGAGAGAATCGAGGCCGCAGGCGAGATATGGTATTAATAAAGGTCAAACAGTTGGTATCTGCAGAAAAAACGCCGTGGACGGCCGGCGACCCCGTATACATCTTACAAGACGCAGCCGTGGCTGCGAAAAACGGCGTTGTGGCAGACGTGGGCTATTGGGAAGACCTAAAGAGGAGATACGCCACGGAGGAGGTGTGGGACTTCGGCGATAGTCTGCTAACCCCCGGGCTCGTAGACCCCCACACCCACCTTCTATTTGCAGGTTCTCGCGAGGACGAGTTGGAGAGAAAACTAATGGGTGAGAGCTATGAGGAGATAACAAGAAAAGGCGGCGGCATCTACAAGACGACGCGGGAGACAAGAAACGCGTCGACAGAGCAACTAAAGAAAATCCTAGAAAAGAGGCTACAATCCGTGGCTAAATTCGGCACAACAACGGTAGAGGTTAAGACGGGCTATGGCCTAGACCCGGAGGAGGAGCTGAGGCTGGCCCAGGTGATACGCGGCGTTAGAAGCTATGTAGACGTGGTCTCTACGTTTCTCGTCCACATACCGCCTCAACACGGCCGGGAGACGTATCTTAAGCAGATAATAGGCGCGTTGCCGCGGGCCGGCACGAAGTACGTCGACGTCTTCTGCGACACGGTGGCGTTCAACGTGGAGGAGACAAAAACTGTTCTAAAAGCCGCCAACGCGTTGGGCTACCGGCTTAGGCTACACGCCGACGAGCTGGCTTATATAGGTTGTAGCGACCTGGCGGAGGAGCTCCCCATAGACTCCCTAGACCACCTCCTCCACACGCCGCCTGAAAACGCCGAGAAGATGGCGAAGAGGGGCGTTGTGGCCACGTTACTCCCAGTCACAATCCTCGCCTTAAGAACCCAGAAGAAGCCGCCAGTAGACGCGTTAAGAAGATACAAAGTACCCATGGCGATCGGGACCGACTTCAGCTCCAACAGCTGGTGTCTCAACATGCAGACCGCGATGGAGCTCGCAGTGTACCTCCTGGGGCTCACCCCCCTCGAAGCGCTGATGGGGGCGACCGCAAACGCGGCGTATAGCCTCCGTCTGACAGACCGGGGCGTAATAGCGCCAGGCAAGGTGGCGGATCTCGTGGTATGGGACGTACCTAACTACCACTGGCTGGCGTATGAAATCGGAAGAAACAAAACCAAGGTAGTTATAAAGAGGGGGGCTCCTATCTACCTAAGTTCTTTTTAACCTCCTCATACTCCTTCCACTCCTCCTTCACCCTCTTATATGTGTACTCGCTTATGCGCCCCTCCCTCCAGGCCTCCTCCATCACTCTGAGAGACTTCTCCTCAAGCCTTTTGTGGATGGGTATCCTTATCCCCTTTGTCAACGCGGTCTTCAAAGCCCTTGGGTACCCGGCGTGGGCGTGCCTCACGACGCCTATGCCTGGATCCACCGTGAACACCCTAAGCGCCTTCTCCTCAGCCAGCTGCGTCCCGTCTACGACCACGCCAAACCCCGCGTGTAGCGAGTAGCCTATCCCAACGCCGCCGCCGTGGTGGAAACACGTCCACGTCGCGCCCACTGCAGTGTTGAGGGCGTAGTTCAGCACAGGCCAGTCGCCCACTGCATCGCTCCCATCAAGCATGGCCTCAGTCTCCCTATAGGGCGACGCCACCGAGCCGGTGTCTAGGTGATCTCTCGCGAACCAGATCGGCCCCGAGAGCTCGCCCCTCCTCACCATCTCACTGACGAGCTTGCCGAACTCAGCCCTCTCGCCGTAGCCGAGGTACACGACCCTGGCAGGTAGACCTTGGAACTTTACATGCTTCTTGGCGTTTTGAATCCACCTAACAAGCCTCCAGTTGCGGCTATATACGGACAGAATCACGTCGTCGAGCTTATAGATGTCCTTTGGTTCTCCCACCAGGCTCGTCCACCTAAAAGGCCCCCTCCCCTCCTCAAACATAGGCCTGAGAAACTCCATCTGTCCAGGGATTTTAAAGGCCTGCTCAACACCGGTGTCGTACGCCTGCTTCCGCAGATTATTGCCGTATTCAAAAACCACGGCTCCTCTCAGTTGATGTGTGAGAAGGAGCTCCACATGTCTCGCCATGGAACGCTTGGCAAGTTGCATATACCTCTCAGGGTCGGTCTGCCTCAGCTTCGCCGCCTCCTCCACGGTGAACCCCATAGGCACATACGCCAGAGGGTCATGAGCTGGCGTCTGGTCGGTCACGAGGTCAGGTATCACGTTCTCCCTCACCAGCTTCTCGTGGAGCTCAACGGCGTTAGCCAACACGCCTATGCTCACGGCTTCCCTCCTCTCCCTCGCCCTTAAGGCCATGTCCACAGCCTTGTCCAGGTCGTCGGTCCATGTGTCCAGATACCCAGTCGCTATCCTCCTCTCGATCATCCTCCCGTCGACATCTGCTATCAAGGCCACGCCGCCCAGCATCTTTATCGCAAGCGGTTGGGCGCCACCCATCTCCCCGAGGCCCGCGCTCACCACCAGCCTGCCCTCGAGAGACCCGCCGAAGTGCCGCTCAGCCGCAAAGCCGATAGTCTCATAAGTCCCCTGCAGAATGCCCTGCGTCCCTATATACGCCCAGCAACCGGCGGTCATCTGGTGGTAGGAGATCAACCCCCGCGCCTCTAGCTCCCAGAAATACTTCCAGTCAGCCCATTTAGGCACCAACACCGCGTTGCTCATCAACACGCGCGGCGCCCTCAGGTCGGTCTTAAACACAGCCACCGGTTGCCCCGACTGTATCACAAGCGTGTCGTCTCTCTCCATGGAGATCAACGTGTCCACAATCGCTTCGAAGTCGTCCCAAGACCTCGCCGCCTTCCCGCTCCCTCCATATACCACGAGGTTCCTAGGATCCTTGGCAACCTCCGGATCCAAAACGTGAAACAGCATCCTCAAGACGCCTTCTATCTGCCAGTCTCGGCTCCACACGTAGAACTCGTACCCCTTTATTGCTCTGACGGCACGTGTCTCAGGGTCGTAGAAGCCGGCCGAAATAAGCTCCTCAATAGGCCTACCCTTGTACCTACTCGGCACGCTCATGTGTCTGATATATAGGATACTTTTAACTATTTAGAAAAACTCCGTCAGCGGTTTTGCCGACCCGCCGAGGAGCCTCAAGGGGTCTGCACCCACCCTCTCGACGTATAGCCTATACCCCTCGTCGATGGGCCTCAACACGACTCGCCTCAGGGTTTCCCGGATCTGCCAGTTCCCCACAGACACGTAATACCCCTCGCCGATCCACCTGACGATGCCCACAGAGCCCCGCCTGCCCATAGAGGCCAGCTTCTCCAACACGGCGACTCTAGCCGCCTCAAACCCGCCGTCCATGGTGGACCGAACACCACACACGTCCTCCCTCACCAATATCTCCGCAACCCCGCCACCTGACTGCCACCTCTCGAGGTAGGCAAACCTGAGGGGCCCTGGAACAACCGCCACAAGGTATCTGTTGTCTAGGTACTCGCCGTAGCCGTAGAGCGTCTGCGGAACCTCGGGCAGATCCCTCACCCTAGACGCCAGCCAGTCGCCCACCGCCACGTCCACAGCCGTTATGCCCCACCGCGATGGGACGAGCCTCCTCCTGTGTCTAGCGCCGAGGAGACCGAGGGCAAACGCCCTCTGGATAATGTAGAGATCTACGCCCTTTGAGTAAAGCTCCACAACGGCCTCGCCAGCGGCCGCGTCCTCTGCGATCAGCCGGTCCAGTTGCCGGGGCACCACGGGGTTCTCCACCACCCTAGCCCTCTCCAGCGGCGCCCGGGGCCCCATCGGCTTCTCGCGCAGATCGAACCTCACCTGCGGAGCCGGCGGCTTGGCCAGCCTCATCTCCACGTCTACGGGTCTCGCCGACACGGCCACGTATGGGAGCTCCCCGAGCTCCCACGGCGTCACGGCGCGCTTAACGCCAAAGGTCACGTAGCTCCGAAGCCTCGCGATCTCCTCAAGAGGCAACCCCCACAGGAGGCTGGGGTCCTCATACCGCTTGGCCTCCTCTCCGAAGACCTCCGGCGGCTCGCCGATATAAACCGCCACCTGTGGCCACCCGTACTCGCCCACCACGGCGGCGGGGGGAGACGAGCCGAAAACCTCGGCCCCTGCCGCCTTGCTGAGCGCGATTTTAAAGGCGGAGATCCTGTCTTTAATGGGGCACCTCGGCAAGCCGCATAACAGCTTGCGGCCTTGGCACTTCACACAGATGCTCACGTTAAGTAGGGAGGTCTATAAAAAAGAGCTGTTTAAAGCCCTGTCGAGATCCTCAATGAGATCCTCTGGGTCCTCAAGCCCCACCGATAGCCTGACCAAATCCTCCGTGATGCCGAGCGTCTTCCTATCCTCCTCAGGTATGGGGGAGGCGGCGCTGGCCACCGGGTAGGTGGCGATGCTCTCCACCCCGCCGAGGCTGGGGCCGGGGGTTATGATCCTCAGCGACTTGAAGAACTTCACCGCGGCGTCTCTGCCGCCTCGTAACCTGAAGGAGACCACGGCCCCGAACTTGTCGCCGAAGAGCCTCCTCGCGGTGCCGTGGTTTGGATGGGTGGGCAGACCGGGGTAGATGACCTCGCTCACCTTGCTGTGTTCGGCTAAAAACTCGGCGACTGCCATGGCGCTTCTACACTGCCTCTCGAAACGGACAAAGAGGGTCTTGACGCCTCTAAGCGTGAGGAAAGCCTCAAAGGGTTGCATGATTCCGCCCAGCATTGCCCTCCAGAGCCACAGATCCTCCAGGTGCTCCCGCCGCGCCACCACGGCGACTCCGCCAACCACGTCGTTGTGGCCGGCGAGGTACTTGGTGGCTGAATGCACCACCACATCTGCGCCGTAGGAAAGAGGAGTAGCCAACACAGGCGTGGCGAAGGTGTTGTCCACCACGACCACAGCGCCGAAGTCCTTAGCCGCCTTAACTACCGCTGGCGCATCCAAAACCCTCAGCGTCGGGTTCGTTATGGTCTCCAGAAACACCATCCTGGGTCTAGCCTCCTTGATCAACTCCACAAACACGTCGGTGTCTGGGAACCCCTTTCGTAGCCTTACGCCGAATTTATCAAGCGAGCTGAGAAGCCTAAGGGTGGCTCCATAAGCCTCCATGGTCGTCGCAATGGCGGCGTCTGCGTTTAAAAACGAGAAGAAGACTGCCGAGAGAGCCGCCATGCCGCTGTTGAAGGCAAGGGCGTCAAGCCCGCCCTCCAGCCTGGCCACCACCTCCTCCAGGGGCCTCAGGGTGGGGTTCTCCTCCCTGCTGTACTTAAGGTCGAACCCCCTGTCAGACTTGGCGGCCTCCCCCTCCATCCTGAAGACCGCGGTCTGGTAGATTGGGGGATGCAACGAGCCGTAGGGGTCCACATTTCTGTACCCCCTCACGGCCACGGTGCCCCTACGCATTACACCTCCTTTTAGCTTCCTATATAAATCTTTGCCGCCCTATAGTATAAACATGGAGATATAAATATAATAAAGGAAATTTATAGGATATTAAAGGGCGAATCTTTGAATATCTATAGAGAAGAGTGTGTAGAGAGTATGCGAATTTCAGCCTCCGTTTTTATTTAAAAACCTGCGAAACAAGGCCCATGTGGTTAGAGAAGCCCTGGTGCTAGACAGCAACGACGACTTGGCCCCCCAGCTGGCAAAAATGCTCTCAGACAACGGCTACGTGGTTAGGGTGCTCGCCACGCGGGAGCGGGCGAAGATATTCGAGAAGGAGCCTGTCTACATACACACGCTGACTGAGAACTACGAAAAGGTCGTCAAGGAAATCGATTTCTCACACGTGGAGGTGGCCGTGTTTCCCTCGCCCAACGAGATGTTAAACCTCTCGCTGGCGCGGTTGGCTAAATCCCAAGGCGTCCCCATGGTGGTCATCGTGGCGAGAAGCGCCTCCGTCGCCAAGCAAGCGGAGGACGAAGGCATAACGGCGATAATCACCTACCACTGCGTGGTGTCCAGGTTGCTGAGGATGCTCAACCTCAAATTTACTAGGATTATACCAATAAAGGGCGGCGTCGCCCTCCTCGAAATGCTGGTGACGTCCGACTCCAAAGTGCTGGGCCGCTCCGTAGGGGAGCTGGAGGAGGAGACGGGCGCCAAAATCGCCGTGGTCAGAGACGACGGCTTCATATCGGCGAAAGACGCCGAGATACAAGAAGGCGATTACCTAATCGCGGTGGGGCCCCAGGAAGACCTGCAGACGTTGGCGGATTAGCCGGTGCCCCGGCGAGTAGATTGAAACTCGGCGTAGACGCGGTCAAGCACGGCGTATTTCAGCTCGTCCTCCTGGCGCGGGTCCTTCAACACGCCTCTAACGACGATGACCACACCCCTGACTCCGATCTTCTCAACGTCTACGCTGAGCCTCTCCAGCCCATACTCCTTAGCCACCTGCCCCACCACATCCTTCACCCTCCTCAGCTCCTGCCAACGGGGCACGAAAAGCCTGATCCTGACCTCATGCCCCTCCGGCGCCTTGACCCGTCTAAACGGCCTCCGCAACAATACGGTGTATGGTATATAGACGTACTCCCTCCTCGGATCCCTCACCACCACGTAGGTATCCTCCAACGCAGTGATGTAGCCGCGCATGTTGTCGAGCTCCACGTAGTCGCCCACGTGGAGATCTAACACCCTGGTCACGAAAAGACCGGTGAGGTACTGCTCCAACACGCGCCAGGTCCCCAGCATGAGGATGCCCATAGCTATTACAAACACGGCAAGCACCAGGAAGAACAGATTATGCATCTGCGTCGCCGGCGAGGCGATCGCCAAGAAGAGCGATATGGAGAAGAGCAACGCCAAGAACTCTACGAGGTACATCTGCTCCTTCGTCAAGGCCTTGGAGAAAAACCTCTTCACGGAATACATAGCCATGAGAAACACCATGACGGCCGCGACGCCGCCTAAAACAACGGAGGTGAAGTCCACGTATGAAATACAGCTCTTTTAAATATCAGTACCTAACCCCTCCAAACACCTTCTTCAATATGTCGTGGAACTCAGACGCCTCGTCTTGTTTATACAAGGCGTGGTATATGGCGTCAATCCTCTCGCGGAGCAACTTAAGCTCCGCCGAGGCCACCAGAACCCTGGTCTGCAACACCGCGTCAGGGTTCACCGAGATGCTGTCAATACCCGCCCTCACTAAGAACTCCACCAGTTGCGGATACACCGAGGGGCCCTGCCCGCATATAGACACGGTGCGCCCCATCTTGTGGGCCCTCTTGATGATCTCATATATGGCCTTCAACACAGGGGCCTCCCGCTCGTCGAAATACTTCGGGTTGATCCTCACCAGGAAGTCGTTGTCGCGGTCCACCCCAAGCACCAGCTGAGTCAGATCGTTGGAGCCTATGGAGAAGCCGTCGAAATACTGCGAAAACTCCTCAACCATAAACGCGATTGAGGGCACCTCAGCCATGGCCCACACCTTGAAGTCGCGGTCCCGGTGTAGCCCCTCCTCCTCCAGAAGCCTCGCGAACTGCTCGGCCTCCCACACAGTCCTCACAAACGGCGCCATAACCCACACGTTGGCGAGCCCCATCTCCTCCCTCGCCATCTTCACAGCCTTGAGCTCAAGCCTAAAGGCCTTCTCGTACTGCGGCGAGACGTAGCGAGATACGCCGCGCCAGCCCAACATGGGGTTGCGCTCCTCCGGTTCGAACTTCTCGCCTCCTTCCAGGCTCTTGTATTCGTTGGTCTTAAAGTCGCTGAACCTAACCACCACGGGCCTCGGGTAAATCGCCGAGGCGACCTTGGCGATGCCCTCGGCCATCTTAGTCACGAACTTGTGCTCCTGCCCCACGGACAATAGATAAAGCGGGTGTTGCCCAACCCAGCTGGAGATGACGAACTCAATCCTCATGAGGCCAATGCCGTCAAACGGGAGGTCCTTATATTCGTCTATCTTCTCCGGCTCGCCCAAGTTCATATACACCTTGGTGCCCGTGGGCACGGCGCGGTATATGTGAAGTATGATCTCCCTAGGCGGAGCCGCCGCGGCGGCTTCCGCGGCCTTCTTCTCCTCCGCCTTCGCCACGGCGCCGGCCAACACCACGCCCTTGCCCCCATCTACCGTGTAGACCTCGCCCTCTTTCAAGGCGGAGGTGGCGTTGCCCGTCCCAACGACGGCGGGTATGCCCAGCTCCCTGCTGACTATGGCGGCGTGCGAGGTCCTGCCGCCTTCGTCTGTCACTATGGCCGCCGCCAGACGCATGTAAGGCACCCAGTCTGGGTCTGTCATCTTAGTGACGAGTATGTCGCCTTTCTTCAGCTTCTTCTTGGCGTCTTCAAGCGTGAGACATATCTTGGCGGCGCCCACCGCCACCCCGGGGCTGGCGGCTATGCCCTTAACCACCACAGTCCCCGCAGGCGCCGCCTCAGCCCTCTTAGGCGCCTCCTCCCTCCTAGACCACACGGTCTCAGGCCGTACCTGAAGCACGAAGAGGTTTTGGGGAAACTGCATGTCTGCATCAACGGCGAACTCTATGTCTACGGGATAGCCGTGGTGTTGCTCAAGCTTCACGGCCATCCTAGCCAGCTCCACCACCTCCTGGTCAGTGAGGGCCGGCGCCTCCGCCTTCTCACGAGGTAGCTCAACCTCCTTGGTGAGCCCCGCCTCGTCTCTCACCACAGCCAGCCTCTTCACGGAGATCCTCTTTTCCACAATCTTCAACGTGGATTTGTCTACGATGAACTCGTCTGGGGTTACTACACCCCTTACAACGCCCTCCCCAAGCCCCCAGCTCGCCTCGATCACGACCTTGCTTCTGTCTCCGTTGGTGGGGTCGAGGGTAAACATCACCCCCGCCGACCTGGCGCTGACGAGCTTCTGGACCACCACCGCCATCAAGCTCTTCTCGTGGGGGATCCCCATCTTATCCCTGTAATAAAGCGCGCGAGCAGAGAAGAGAGAGCTCCAGACTTTCTTCGTGTAGTGTACCACGTTCTCCACGCCCCTCACGTTGAGGTAGGTGTCTTGCTGACCGGCAAAAGACGCCTCGGGGATGTCCTCGGCGGTGGCGGAGCTCCTCACGGCCACAGCCACGTTTTTCACGCCGGTTATATCGCAGAGCCGCTTGTAGGCCTCGGTTATTTCCGCCTCCAGATCAGAGGGCAGAGGCGAGTTCTCGATCAAGCTGCGTATCACAGTACTCGCCTTCTCGTACTCGTCGGGCTCGCCTTTAGAGATGAACTCCCTAAGTACCTCCTTTATCTTTTCCCTCAACCCAGTGACGTTGAGGAAATAAAGAAAAGCCTCGGAGGTAACGACGAAGCCGGGCGGCACTTGGACTATGCTCGCCACCTCGCCGAGGTTAGCCCCCTTGCCCCCCACCAGAAGGATGTCTTTCTTCCCCACCTCGTTTAGCCACCGTATAAACCGCATGTGGACGAGTACACCACGGTATATAAGTATAACTCACTATATAGTACTATATAATATAATTATATTTATCGACCCATCCGAATAAAACACGAAAATAGATCTATGAAAATCCCTTACACAACTTTGAACCGGAGCCTTGTGAGATTTGCATACTTCTTGTACACGGAGCGAAACACAGCTCTGGATCTCGGCGGCTTCACGGAGGTCGCAACTCTGGAGAGCCTCCTGCCGCAGTATACACACCTCCGGATGCCCCCGCTGTATGTCAAGTAGTCGATTCCGCAGTGAAGACACCTCCCGACCTCCGGCAACTCGCCAACCTCCTCAACCTCCACAGGAACCCAGCCCCCCACCAGCACAAGTCCGTCTACATAAGGCGCGAAGTCCCCCGCACCCTCAAGCGTAGTGGCGACGAGCACGTCGAAAGGCTTATGTACAGCCTCAGCCACGTTCCTCACGGTGTTTACAAGCTCCTCGACATTGCGGGGCTCCAGCAACACGAACCTCGCGCCCTCTCCATATCCCCCCCGGGAGAACTGAAGCTCCTCCAACACCCCGTCTGCACCGCCGGCGAAAGCCGCGTCTACCCCGTCCTCCCCCAGCTCTCTGCTGACGAAGATCTTCACGCCGAGGGCCTTGGCCATCCGCACGGTGGTCGCCACGGACATGAGGCGGGATACCGCGGGGTTGCAGTCGCCGAAGGGCTCGCCAAGCGCAATGGGAGTCCCGTCGACGGGGGATTTCGAGCAGAGCCACGACCCGGCGAACACGGCGACGGGGGGCCCGCGCACATAGGCGAGATACATGGCTTATAAATCATGGGGTAGATAAAACTGTGCTACTCCTAGCCCGGCTGTTTGAAGGCCCCAACAACGGGATAGCCTACGCAGTGGCGCCGCTGGAGGACAAATACAAGGTGATACCCACCAGAAACCCCATTGCAGACGCCCAAGCCCTCAAGGCCCGGGGGGAGGAGGTGTTAATACTCTACAGCCTCTCAACCCCCACATTCGTGGAGCATTGGCGCGAGGTGGCAGAGGTCGCGTCGAGGTTCCCGGTGGCGGCGGGCGGCCCCCACGCGGCGGGGGACCCCATCACCCTGGCGAAGCTCGGGGTCAAGTACGTGGTGGTGGGAGACGGCGAAGCCGCGTTGCCCGCCATTGTGGAGAGGGAGCTGGGGCTGAGAGACGAGCCCCCTCCCAATACCGTGGCTGTTGAAGACGGCAGGGTGAAGACGGGGCGCCGCGTCTACGTCGAACTTGTGCACAAGACGTATAGCGAGGCCTTGTCTATCTATCCGCCCATAGAGATAATGCGGTCGTGCAACTACAGATGCGCCTTCTGCCAGACCTGGACCCAGGGCCCCGTGAGGTACAGGCCTGAGGACAACGTGGTAGCCTTGGCTAAGATCTACGTGGCCAGGGGACACGGCGACATTAGGTTCATCGCGCCTGTGGGCTTCCTATACGGCTCTGAAGACGGCAAGACGCCCAACGTAGACGCTTTGGTGTCTCTCCTAAAGGCCGTGAGAGAGGCAGGTGGGCGGCCCTACCTCGGCACCTTCCCCTCCGAGACCCGCCCCGAGACTGTGACTAGGGACGTCCTCAGGGCTATAAAGCCCTACGTCGCCAACCGCCGCCTCTCCTTTGGCCTCCAGACAGCCTCAGAAAGACTATTGAAGGCCATGAAGAGAGTCCACGACGTAGCCGCCGTGGAGGAGGCGGTGAGGACTGCAGTCTCCATAGGCCTCAGGCCGGTGGTAGACGTCATAGGCGGACTCCCCGGCGAGGAGGAGGACGCGGCGTCTACAGTGAAGGAGATGGAGAAGCTGATATCTATGGGGGCTCTAATACGCATGCACTACTTCATCCCGTTGCCGGGCACCCCACTGTGGGGACGAAGACCAGCCCCGCCGCATCCGCTATACGGCGACTTCATCAAACGCCACAGGAAGAAGGTGGAGGGCTACTGGGAGGAGCAGATAGAGCTGAGCAGGAAGATACTGAAGACCTACGAGGAGCTACGGGCCTACCTCCGCACGCCCCTCACGACGCCGAACTCCTCAGCCAGCTGAAGATACCACATGGCGATTCTCCTCGCCAGGTGCCACACCGCCGAGGACGCGGGAACCCCAACCACCTCCTCGGCGACCTCCGGCACTATCTTCTCGGCGACTTCGCGCGCCAGCCGCTCCACCACCTCCTCCGCCGAGGAACCTGCCATGCCCCTAATTTCCTCAAAGACGGCGGAGGTGGGGAACACCTCATCCACCCGCTCCCCAAGGCCGCGCTCCTCCAACTTTCTGAAGTAGGCGAACACGAGCTCGTCAATACTGCTGGTGTTGATACCCATACTGCTCGTAGTACCTCCTCACAGCCTCCTCCCTCCTCCGCTCGCGCCACTCGGCGAGGCCGATTTCCATCAGCTTCGCGCCTATGAGGCCGATGACCAGAAGCACAACGCCCCTCACCACGCCGATTCCCAGGTAGTAGGGGTCCGGAACGCCCTGTATCTTCAGTTGCCCCAGTACCGGCGCCGTCACGTTGAGGGTGGTTTTAGGCACCCCTGCCGTGTAGAGAAGTAACGCGTTTACCACTGCGAAAACCACGAGGACCGCCCCGGCCGCGAGGAATATCACCGCGGTGATGAAGGGCTTCACGGTAGCTTGTAACCTCTCTTATTTATCTATTGCCTTGATGTCGGCACATAGGTCGTGGAACCACGGCACGTCGACGTTGTCAAGCCTCCACCTCTGACGCACGAAGCTCCGCTCAGGCGTGGTGTAAACACCGCGTCGATACGCGTAGCACCCCGTCAGCGCTATCATGGCGCCGTTGTCCCCCGCGTATTCGTCGGGCACCACCTTCACCCCCGCCCCGTGTTCCTCCCCAACGGCCCGTAGTATCTCCCTAAGGCGCCTGCTCCTAGCCACGCCGCCGGCAACCACGAGCTCCCTCTTCTTAGTAAAGGCAAGCGCCCTCTCCGTGACCTCAGCCAACATATAATACGCGGTTTCAACCAGCGACTTACATACAACCGGCAGGGGGACGCCCCTCTTCACCAGCTGAAGGGCGTAGGTGGCGAGCCCGGCGTAGGACAGGTCCTGCCCCACTATGGGCATGGGGAAGGGCATTATGCCGTCGGAGGACTCGGCGCATTTCTCCACCGCAGGAACGCCGGGGAACCCCAGCCCCACCTCCCTCGCAAATACGTCTATGGCGTTGCCGATGGCCACGTCCAGCGTCTCGCCGAATACCCGGTACCGCCCGTCGGAGTAGCCGGCAATGACCGTGTGGCCCCCGGAGATCAGAAGCACCAACGGGTCGCAGGCGGCCGTCGCGTACCTCGCCACCTCGATGTGAGCAACGCCGTGGTGCACAGGCACCAGCGGGACGCCGAGCTTAATAGCCAAGGCGCGGGCCAGCACCGCGCCGATTCTCAGGGCAGGCCCAAGCCCAGGGCCCGCCGCATAGGCCACCACGTCTATGTCCCGAAGATCAACGCCGTATGTGCCCAGAAGCTGGCGCAGAAGCGCCGGGGCGTGGCGGGCGTGGTGCTCCGCGGCCTCGCGGGGGTGGATCCCGACGCCGCTCGGCGGTATGTAGGTCCTCCCCACCTGGCCCAGGATCCTCCCGTCTTCTACGAGGCCGAGGCTGAAGGTGTGTGCGGTGGACTCTACGCCTAGAACAAGCACTACCTCTGGAACTGGGTGAATCCGCACCGGCCGCAGTGCCACCTAGGCACTGGCTCTCTGTGGAAAGCCATGACGGAGCCGCACTTGGGGCAGAACTTGTTCTTGAACCGGAACACCCCCTTCTGCAGGTCTATCTCGTACCAAGCGGCGGCTCGCGGCAACTTCTTCTCCTTCTGGGCGGGGGCCTTCTTAGACATATTACTTCTTCCTCTTCTTCCTCCTCTTCTCCCTGCGCTCAGCCCTCTTCTTTCTAGCCTCCTCCAGCAGCTTCTTGCCCTCCTCGCCGAGGTTCCTAGCCAGTACGTACAGAGGCTCAAGGGCCCTGGCCAGCTTCAAATCGCCGTAGATGTGCACCTCCGCCACGGACCTCCCGAGGCCGTAGTCGGTCCTTATCCTCCTCACAAACACGTTCACCACGTCGACGCCGAGTTGCTTCGCCACCCACTCCCTCACCGCCTGCCTAGTGGGGGTGGGGGACTTTGGATGCGCCGCGTCCACCAGCACCTCCCTTCGCCCCAGCAACTTGTTCTCCCTGATGTTCAGAATGTTGAAAGACTCCGCCGACACGAACGTTGAAAGGGGTCCGTTAATAAATTTTTACCTCCTCCGCGCCTCGGGCCTCAGCGCCTTGCGCTGTAGGTAGTCCACAAGGCCAACCACAAGCGTCGCGGCCACAATGGCGACGGCTTTGTCAAATCGAAACTCCTTGTTCACCGGCGCCAGATATATAAAGAGCTCTCTCGCGAGGGCCACCAAGGCCACGTCTATGATCTTATACACAACTATTCGCTTCTGTTCGATGTATGTTATAAAGGTGTCGATGAGTTCGATGAAGACAATGACGAGAAAGATGTCGGAGAGCGCGTTGTAGATAGCTTGTGCAAGCACATCGTGATGTGCCGAGACCGCCGTGTAGAGATCGGCGAGGCGGGAAAAGGCGAGGTAAAGCGAAAGAACCAGCAACAACGCCGTTAAAAACAGGACTATGACATAGGTAATGTACTCCCCCTTTCGCAACAGTTTTAACAGATCCACGGGTTTTTAAAGAGAGAAGCTTAAAACTGTGGTGCGCCGCGTCGCCTACCGCAAAGCCGCCGTGAAGGTGGCGCTCTTGTACCCCTCCACGTATCGAGTCGCTATGTCGTCTGCTGTGTACCACATGCTGTATTTTAAGTTACAAGACGAAGGGTTCTACGTCGAGCGTTTTACCGCCGACAAAGGACCCCACGGCGTGGAGGACGGAACCCCCCTTGCCCAATTTGACTACATCGTGGCGACCGTACATTACGAACTAGACTACGTAAACCTAGTCAAGATGTTGATAGACGCCGGCATACCTCCACGCGCGGCGGACCGGAGGAGGCCGAAGCTGGTTGTCGGGGGGCCGCCCGTCGTTGCCAATCTGGAGCCGCTGGCTGAGTTCGCAGACGCCGAGGCCGTGGGGGAGCTTGAGCCTCTGTGGGGCCCCCTGGTGCAGTACCTAGCCACGGGCGACGAGGCGGAGGGGCTCTACTACCCGGCAAGGGGGCCTCATCCCGTGGAGGTCAAATACGCGAAACACGTGGAGCCGGACTACCGGAGGATGCCGGAGCCCGAGGCGGCTTTCAGCCTCGCCGTGGAGCTGGCTAGGGGGTGCCCCTACTCCTGCCTGTTCTGTATGGAGAGCCACCTCACAAAGCCGTACAGGCCACGCGACTGGCGCGTTGTGCTTGACGAGGCGGAGAGGCTCCGTTCTAAATACGGCGTGAGACCATCAATAGTAGCCTTGACGGCCAACGCCCACCCCGGCTTCAAGGAACTTCTTGCGGAGGCGGCGAGGCGGGGCCTCCGCCTATCTCTGCCCTCCATGCGGGCCGAGCTACTAGACGAAGAGGCTGTCGAGCTCCTCGCCGCCGTTGGGCAGAGAACGTTGACCATAGCGCCGGAGACCAGCGAGAGGTTGAGGAGGGCGTTGGGGAAGGAGATAACAGACGAAGACGTGTTGAGGGTGGCCAAGAAGGCGGGGGAGCTCGGCATGAGGCTGAAGTTCTACCTAATGGTGGGGCTCCCCTGCGAGCGGCCGGCGGACTTGGAGGAAGTCACCTCGCTTATGAAGGAGGTGAGGAAGGTCGCGGGGGCCGTCTCGCTCAGCGTCAACCCCTTCATCCCCAAGCCCCAGACCCCCCTTCAATACAGCCCCATGGCCCCCCTCGCCTACCTAAGGGAGAAGATTGAGCACCTAAGGCGGGTGCACCGCGGCGACTTCTCCTTCTACGACCCGGTCCTTGGCGCCGTGCAGGCCGCCATATCTCTCGGCGGCTGCGACGTGGCGCGGCACATGGAGGCGGCCGCCACCTCGCCGCCGGGCTATTGGAGACGGGCGTTGAGGGAAGGGCTGTTCGACTACGTCTTTAAGCCTAGGGAGGACCCCCTCCCCTGGGGCCATGTCAAGGCGTTTTACCCGCCTGAGGAGCTCCGGCGGAGGTACCTAAAGTACCTAGAGGAGGCCTGCGGCTAGGGCCAGCCAGAGGGCGTTGTTGAAGGCGTGGAGGGCCGTAGACGCCGCGTAGCCGCCGCCGCGGTACATAAACGCAAGAGAGGCGCCGTATAGTGAAGCCACGAGGGGGTTTGCCGGGTGCAACACGCCGAATATCACCACTGCAAAGATCCACGCCAGTGGAGGCGGCAACAGGGCGAAGGCAAGCGCCCTAAACACCAGCTCCTCGGCCAGCGGCGCCAGCACCACTGCCTCCCACCAAGGGGGCAGATGCCCCGGCACGCCCACGAAGACATAATCCAGCAGGAGGGCGGCGAGATACGTGGCGGAGGAGGCGGCGAGGTAAGGCGGCGCGAAGCGGGCCCAGACCACCCTTCTGCGAAGCAGAGGGACGAGGGCGAGGACGGCTAGGTAGCCGAGGGGCCTCGGCGCTAGGGCTAATACGACGACGGCGAGGAGGAGTATCACGAGGCCTGCGGCGGCATAGCCCATGTTGTCTTTATATTCCACGGCACTCCGAAGCTCATGGTCTATATATTTAGCGAGGGCGGTTACACCATAATCCAGTTCCCCATGGTTTATATAGAAGACGGCGACGTGGCGGAGGAGGAGGTGGAGCTGGTGGTTGACGCCTCGGGCAAGGTGGTTAAGGGGCCCTACGCCACGGTTCAAGACGCCTACTCCAAGGCCCTTGAAAACCTTTCGAAAGCCCTCCAACACACCGAGACCTTCTTGGACCAGCTAGAGTACAAGCTGGAGATGGAGGAGAAGGTGAACCCGGGAGACGTCTACACGGCGTCCTACATGGCGCACTTCCTCCACTACGCAACGCTCCAGCTGTACTTCGCCGGCAGGGAGCTCCGGAGAAGAGGCCACATCCCCCACAAGCTTTACGGCTACTCCCGCCGCCTCCTAAGGAGGGCCCACGTGGTGAGGCGCTACGCCAGGGACATCCGGCTTCTCCACGCCACCGTTGTGCAACTCTCCCTAGACGCCTCCATGAAGAAGCTGACTTGGCTGGGCACCCTGGCGATGCCGGCGCTGATAATAACCGGCTTCTACGGGATGAACCTGGAGTGGCTCCCCCTGGCAGACAACCCGCCTGCGGTGTTTCTGATCTTGTCGCTAGTCACCGCAGTGTTTGCATATGTAATAAACAAGGTTTAAAAAGGGGGGCGACCTGCCTCTTGTGTTGCTACTGCCCAACATAGACCCCCTAGTGGATCCGGCAGAGGCCGTGGAGGCGATTAAGAAGGCCTACTTCGCCGATGCGGTCTTCCTCCCCCGCCAGGCCTTGACAGTCGGCGAGACCTGGTTCGCCCCCATGGTGGGCTACACGGCGGAGGCCGGCGTAGCGGTTAAGCTCGTGGGTATATACCCAAAGGGGGTGCCGCGGGTCAAGGCCGTGGTTCTGGTATTCGACCCGGAGCGGGGGACGCCCCTTGCGCTTATAAACGGGACTCAGCTCACCGGCTGGAGAACCGCGGCGGCCAGCGCGGTGGCCGCAAAGGCCATGGGCGCCGAGCCGAAGGAGGTGGGGATAATAGGGGCCGGCTTACAGGGGGAGTACCACCTGAGGGTGTTCAGGTCGCTTTATCCCAACGCCCGGTTCAAAGTATTCGACGTAGCGGAGGAGAGAGCCAGAGAGGTGGCGCGGAGACACGGCGCTGTTGCAGTCTCCCTGGCTGAGGCTCTGGGGAGCGACTTGGTGATCTCCGCCACCACGTCGAGGAGCCCCGTCGTGAGGGGAGTGAGAAGCGGCGCCGTGGTGATCTCGGTCGGCGCGCCGCGTCCCGTGAGGGAGCTAGACGACGAGGTGAAGAGGAGGGCCGGATGCATGTTGGTCGACAACCCCCACGCCGCTGAGGAGAGCGACGACGTCGGCGATCGGTGGGTGTACATAGGCGATTACCTGAGAGGAGCTGAGTGCCGCTTCGGCGAGGTGAAGGTTTACAAGTCCGTGGGGAACCCCCTCTTCGACGTGTCCATGGCGCATTACGTGCTGGAGAGGGCCAAAAAGCTCGGCGCCGGCGTGGAGGTTCTGTGGGATTAATACTGTCTTGGGACCGGGGGACCGTCCTCCTCGAGGGGGACATCCCCAGCGAGGTGAAACGCCTATCCTTCGTGAAGTTCGACTCCCGCGTGGGCAAATACCGGGCGCTCGCCATCTACTACCCGCGCATACTCTCGGTGGCGCAGGCCACGGCGGTCTCCGTGGAGGACCGCGTCTGGTCTCCGCAGTGCAAGGAAGTGAAGGCGGCGTCTGAGGTCAAGCTGAGGAGCTACCAGGAGCAAGCCCTCGCGGCGTGGATGAAGACCAAGAAAGGCGTCGTGGTTATGCCCACAGGCGCCGGGAAAACCCACGTGGCCATCGCGGCGATTGCCAAGCTGGGCGAGCCCGCGCTTGTGGTGGTTCCCACCGTGGAGCTGGTGGAGCAGTGGAGGGCGAAGCTGGCTCAGCACTTCCCCGGCCGCGTGGGGGTGTGGTACGGCGAGGAGAAGAGGGAGAGCTGCATCACGGTGATTACCTACGACTCGGCATATGCGGCAATAGAGCAACTGGGCAACAGGTTCAAGCTCCTCGTCTTCGACGAGGTGCACCACCTCCCCTCCCCCTCCTACCGCCAAATCGCCGAGCTGAGCCCCGCGCCGCATCGCTTAGGCCTCACCGCCACGCCGGAGCGCTCCGACGGGCTACACGTCGACCTGGACTGGCTGGTGGGGCCCGTGGTCTACAGGATTTCGGCGTCTGAGATAAGGGGCGTCTGGACCGCTGATTACGAGGTGGAGGTGGTGAAGGTGCAACTCACCGAGGAGGAGAGGGCCCTCTACAAGGAGCTAGAGAAGAAGTACCTCAGCTACATCCGGGGCAGGGGGCTTAGGTTCAGATCCCCCAGCGACTTCCAGAAGCTGGTGGTGATGTCGGGCCGCGACCCCCGGGCTAGGGAGGCTTTGGAGGCGTGGCACGGCATGAGGCGCCTCATATTTGAGACACGCGCCAAGGTGGAGGCGGTGGGGGACATACTGGCGAGGCACCGGGGATCCAAAATCCTCATATTTACCGAATACACATCGCTGGCGCGCGCCGTGTCTGAACGGTACCTGATTCCCCTGGTCACGCACGACATCTCAGGACACGAGAGGGAGCAGATAATGGCCGCCTTCAGAAGAGGAGAGCTCAAGGCGCTTGTCACGGGGAAGGTGCTCGACGAAGGCGTCGACGTGCCCGACGTCGACGTGGTGGTGATACTAGGCGGTACATCAAGCGCGAGGCAGTTCATACAGAGGATGGGCAGAGCCCTCAGGCTCAAGCCCCACAAGGCGAAGATATATGAGGTGATCACCGCCAGCACCAGGGAGGTCAACACAGCCAAGAGACGGAAGAAGGGCGTGGCGTGATACCCCTAGACTACCTACGAGTCACAAGGCGGGGCAAGGAGATCAAGCCGGCCTATCTTTCAGACGTGTCCGCGGCGGCGGAGGTGCTTGAGGCGGCCCGGGGGGCGAAAACCCTAGGCGACTTCAGAAAAGCCGTGGAGGCGCTCAGAGGGGACAGGAAGCTACTGGGCGGCCTCGCAAGGCTTGTGGAGCAACTGATGGAGGTGGAGGAGGTGGACAGCCGCCTGGTGGCGCGGGTGAGGCTGGAGGTGTTCAAGGCGTCCTCCGCCGCGGGCTTCCCACTTACGCCGGAGGAGCGGGAGAAGATCTTCGAAGCCGCCGCGGCTAAGCTGCGCATGGGCGCTGAAGAGGTGAAGAGGCTGTTCATGAAGGCGCACGAGGAGAACAGAGCCGTGTTGAAGCCGCCGGGGGTCGACCCCGCTGAGCTGATGCGGCGCTACAACTTGGCCCTCATCCAGACCCTCCTCTTCAAGTCGCTCTACGTCAAGGCCACGTTGCCCAACGCCCCCGTTGTCGTGAAGAGCCTCGTGAGGGCGGTCAAGGGTCTGAGGCTGATGTATATAGCAGAGGAGAGAAGCGGCGACTTGGAGTTCCACTTCGACGGCCCCGCCTCGGCGCTTAGACAGACAGAGCGCTACGGCGTCCGCCTCGCCAAGCTCGTGCCCTACATAACAGCGGCCGGGCGGTGGAGCATAGAGGCGGCGGTGAAGCTAAACGAGAAAATCTACACCTTCAGAGAAAGCAACGCCACCGCTCCAGACATGCCGAAGAACCCCGTGGAGGCCGAGGAGTTCGACAGCTCCGTAGAGCTGGAGTTCTACCGGCAGGTCTCCAAGGTATGCCCCGTGCAACGAGAGCCCGAGGTCCTCGTCGTCGGGGGCAGAGTCTACATCCCCGACTTCAAAATAGGCGATCTATACATCGAAATCGTGGGGTTCTGGACCCCCGACTACCTCAGGCGGAAATACGAGAAGATCGCCAAGGTGGGGAAGCCCCTCCTGGTCCTCGTCAACGAGGAGCTCGCCATGGCCACCTGGAGGCAGTTGCTCCCCAACGTGGTGGTGTTTAAGGGGAGGCCCCGGCTGGAAGACGTCTTTAAACACGTCAAGCCCTATTGCCGTCAGTAGTAGTCGCCCAGGAGCCACTCATTCCCCAGGGACACCTCCGCGAGGCCGTTCTCCCTAGCGATTTTAACCGCCGCCTCCGCGTGCCTCCTAGACGTCGGCGGCAAGTCGCGGAGCATGTAGTCCGGGTGGAAGGCTAAGAAACGCGTCGGTATCTCCGGGTTTATTTGCGCTACGAACTTAGTCAAGAGGTCTACCTCCACCTCGTCGACGTAGCCCGGCACAAGCAGTATAGAGGCGACCACCAGCGGCACCTCCGGCCTCTCTCTGAAGCGGCGGGCGGCGGCTTTAAAATTCCTTAGGGCGACGTCCACCTCGCCTTCTGTAAGCGCCTTGTAGACACTCGGCGTAAAGGCCTTGAGGTCAAACTTGACTATGCCCCCCGTCTTGAGAGAGACCTCCACCACCTTATCCAGGAGATGCGGCGCTAGCTGGCCGCTGGTCTCCCAGCAGACCCTTATGCCCTTCTCGGCGGCTCTCCGGGCCACCAACAGGGCGTGTACCGTCTGGGGGGCCGGGTCGCCTCCGAAGAAACAGACGCATGTGACTCTACGGGTCATGGCCTTCTCGAGCTCCTCCACCGACACCAGCTGGGGGTTTGCGGGGTATTTTCGATACTGCCAGTTTTGACAGTAGAGACAGTCTAGGCTACAGGCGCCGTAGAAGACGGCCAAGTTGTAGTAGCCCTCCTCGCCGAGCGGGGCCTTGGCGTATTTCGGGTAGCCCCTCCCCGTGGTGGCTGGACAGACCCAATCCGCGACGCAGTTGGTGGGTATGGGGTCGTAATAATACGTCAAGACCCCCATCTTGACGTCTCCGCCCGGCCTAGTCAACCTCCCGCCTACGTTTTTCACAAGACCGCAGT